>Ga0182238_1000576_pt1 | contig 10689 bp, 6 predicted proteins | sample hydfrates6_PW_90_FD_132439 | JGI IMG/M metagenome (GOLD analysis project Ga0182238, IMG submission 132439) | Subsurface microbial communities from deep shales in Texas, USA - hydraulic fracturing test 6_PW_90 | ecosystem: Environmental > Aquatic > Deep subsurface > Shale gas/oil reservoir >... | reverse complement strand
TACGCAGAATTTCATGCCCTTATAGTAGAACACTGCAAAAGTATTTGTAAAAAAGTACCACAATGTGAAAATTGCTTTATGAAGGATGATTGCCCGGAATCACTTTCTTAAGAAAATTAGAGGTATCTTCATTTCATCCTTGGTTAAACCTCCGTGCCTTGCCTTCATAGAATTCTCCTGCCCTGAATATTTAAAGCAGAAGGAATAATTATCCCTGGGGATTACCACAATTTCTCCTATACGATCAATATAGTTTTCTATTTTTTTTGAACCAAATAGTCCCATTTCTATCGCTTCTTCACGTTTGAGAATCAGCAGTTTGTCACCCCAATTATTGGTAAGGATCTCTTTTGTTTTTTCAACTTTGGTGGTATGAAGGTAACACGCTCTGTGCTCTCCCGCAGGTAATGTGTAAAGATAATCATAAAGTTTGTCGTTCTTTGACCACCAGATCTCTTTTTCCCAGGGTGTTTCTTTCTGACCATGGTCTGCAGTTATGAAGAAGGCTGTGTTACGTGCAGCTTTTCGTTGAAAGAAATCATCGATCATCCTCAAGATCCAGTAGGCTTCCATTTCATAAGCCTGGCTGCTTGAACTATATCTATGGCCAAAGGTGTCTATTAATCCCCAGTAGACGTAAATGAGACTCTTTGTCTCTTCGTTGGATAAAATATCGTCAATTTCTTCGATCATATCACCAAAACCGTATATGCCTTTTACGTAACCTCCCCTGGTATGCATGCGACTTAAACCCGTGTTCACAAAGGATTTAGATGTGATATGATAACCTTTGACACCCCCAGCATACAATGTTTCAAATATCGTGGGAACCTCCAGAAATTTTAACGGGTCCAGGCCAATCCTCTGAAGTCCGTCTCTTTCCTGACCAAAGGGTGTCAGTTCAATCATATTAGAAAGACTACCATATTCTTTCAAATAAAGCATATAGCCAAGCATGCCGTGCTCTATTGGTGATACCCCGGTGAACAAACTTGTTAATGCGCTGGTTGTGGTTGAAGGAAATACAGAAGTCATGTTTTTCAGTGATGAACGGTCAATATTTGAAAAACCACCCTCTTCATTAATCAGTTTGTCTACTGTTCGATAACTCAGTGCATCAAGAAGAAAAACAACAATCTTATCTATGTTATTAAGGTTGATTCCTTTTGCACCAAAATCCATCGAAATACCGTATGGTTTTATTCCGAAATGCTTGACCAAAGCTGAGCTGAAATTAGGAATAGAACCACCATCATAATCGGGCAACAATTCAAACATAATTGATCATCCTTTTCTTTAACCCTTTACCGAACCTTTGGTAAGTCCTCCCACAATTTGGTCCTGTAACAACAGGAAGAATGTAAGCATGGGTATTGCACCTATGAGTGCTGCAGCAGTAAATGGCCCCCAGCTTGCTTCAAATCTTCCCGAAAATTGCTGCAGTCCAACAGCATATGTCCACTTATCAATGCTCTGCAGGATAATGCTGGCCATTACAAATTCATTAAAAACATTCATGAACGTCAAGATGGCAATGACCGCCAGTATAGGTCTGGCAAGGGGAAGTACAATTTTCCAGAATGTCTGAAGCCTGTTGGCTCCATCTATCAGAGCTGATTCTTCTAGAGAATCCGGTATGGTGTCAAAATATCCCTTTATCAACCATATATTAAAGGCAATATTTCCGCTGTAAACAAAAATCATTCCAGAAATAGAGTCCAGTCCAAGGAAAGGGACATAATTTCCCAAAAATTGCAGAAGTGAGTAGATGGCTATCATGAACATTACTGTAGGAAACATTTGAATGAGTAACAGGAACAATAATCCCTGACCTCTACCAAAAAATCTCATTCTGCTGAAAGGATATGCTGCAAATGCTGCCACAAGAACACTTATTATGGCAACAGAAAGAGCAATAACTATAGAATTAAACAACCATCTCGTAAAATAGAAATAAGTACTTTCTTTTCTGGTCCATATCTGACTGATTTTAAAAATTGATCTATCAACCTCTCTTAGCTCACCAACATATTCTCCAGAGTAGGCTGTTGAGAAATCGATCATATCGCCAATCAATCTCTGTGCTCTTTTATAACTGGCATTGAAGTTCTGAAATTCTCTGTTGAAAAGTTCTGTCATTTCGTCAAAAACTGAAATATCAACCGAAGAACCAAGAAATCTTAATTCAACGTAGTTGAGTATTTTTCCATCAAGATCCTGTTTCATGCCACGCATTTTGTCAATAACAGTTCTTATAACGGAGGTTGCATGCTTAATTTCTTTATTCGCATCGACAAAATCACTGTACCAGGTGTATGATCTATACCTTGTATTTGCCTTTATTTGAAAGTATTTTTTCATTGTTTTGCTTACAGTGTTGTAGTAATTTTCGGCTTCATCTATAGTTTCAATATTTTCTTGAGTAAAATCCCTCAAATAATTCAATTCTGCAATTTCGATATTGCTGTTTAAACGATCCTGTGCATCCTCATAGGACGGTTTTGTTTCACCGATAATGGATTCAAGTTCTTCTTTCTCATCCAATAAACGGGAAAGTTCTTTGTTCTTTTCTTCACGTTCAACAGTTAAATCCGCATATTCATTAACATATTCGGTAAGATCGCCTTTAACCCTAGAAATATTTGAATAACTCACTTCAAGGATACCTATAACATTTTCAACATCTGAATTATCCTGATTGACAACTATCAACTCTTTTCTTTCAAAAAACCAGTTCATTATATTTATTGCTTTTTCAATATGTGTATAAACATCAAGGGATTCATCAATGTTCAATAATTTATTTTTTAGGGGTATCAATTCTTCAACAAGGGTTCCCATGTTTTCAAGAACCCTTACTGGAAAAGCCCTGTCTGCTTCCTGCTTAACTTTATCTGATGCTAAAAATGTTTTCAGGGTTTCTCTTGCTTTATCCATTTTCGCAGTTTCCGGGACAAGCACCAAACCGGCAACGTTCAAAGATTCCTTTATTTCTGGAATTGCTTCATTCAGGCTTTTCACTCTGCTATTTATCTGAGAGATTTTATTCTCAACTGTTCCTAATCTGCTTTGGGCATCGATATATTCGCTATATTCGAACGCAGATAAAACGTTCCCCATAACTTCTTCTGTTTTTTCAGTGAGACTATTATGAAGTTCCTGCATCTTTTCCCATGTTGCATTTGCTGATTTAAATGTATCGTACAGCTGATCTTTTTTATTTGTTATTGTTTCAGCTTCTTCCTGTTCAAGAACATCTCCGATATTTTTTAAATTTCTGTTTATTACCTTAAGCCATTGATCACTTGTCCATTGTGAATACGAAATGTTTTCCTGTGAAATATACTCTGATACATTGTTCAGCGAATTAAGAACATCATCTTTTCCTTCAAATTCATAGTCAGCCAGCAAACTGATTAATTCATTACTGATATTCAGAACAGTGTTATATTGATTTGTGTAGTTTTCTATCGTTTTTAAAAGTTCTCCGGCCGGTTCAATATCAATCTGCTCAATAAAAGCTTGATAATCCCTTCCTGGAGTAAACCCTTCATTGCTAATAATATTGAGCAATGCGGCCTGATATATATCTGAATCTTTCTTATTTTGAAGTTCATCAAGTCGTTCATCTATGATTTCAATATCCTGATTTCTGATATCGTTCATTCCTGAAATTATCTCACTAATTTTTTGTTTTACTGATTCATTAAGTGCTTCAAATTTCATTTCTATGCCATCAACCATCGTTGTAGAATCATCGATGTAATTATCAAACATCTTTGAAAGATCCGTTATTTCGTTCTTGATTTTTTTCTCTTCTACTTCCCTATAATCACCAAGTCCCTGGACTGCCTGTTGCATGGACAAAATAACTCTTGATACACTTTTTTTTGGGAACAACAGGTTTTGATAATGCTGTAAAGTAACCCGGGTAGAAAAAAGCTTTGGTGAAAAGGCTGCTTCATCTCTTCTGATGGAAGTACTTACAACCCATACCATAGGAAACAACACAATGGCCAGAACAATAATCAGTATCAAGTGTCTTAACCAGTAACGTTTTTTCTCAATGGCCATTATCTTCTCACCTCTTCAAAGGCTCCTGATAATTTGAAGTTCAGCCAGCTGAAACCTGCAACAAGGCCAAAAATTATTATTGAGATGGCACTTGCAAAACCAAAATCCTGCCCTCTACCATAGAAGGCAAGTTTATACGTATAGGAGATCAAGATGTCCGTTGCTCCAGCTGGAGTAGTACTTCCCGGGATTGCCGGTCCACCTTCGGTAAGTAAATATATGCCCACAAAGTTGTTGAAATTAAACGCGAAAGTTCCAACCAGCAATGGAGCGACCGATACCATCAATAGAGGAAAAGTTATTTTCCAGAATTTTTGCCAGCGTCGCGCACCATCTATCGAAGCAGCTTCGTAAAGCTCTCCCGGTATGCTCTGAAGAGCTCCAAGTGAGACAGTCATCATATACGGAAAACCCAGCCAGGTATTTACAGTTAAAACTGAAACTTTTGCCCAGAAAGGATCGCTCAACCATCTAATTGGTTCTTCAAATCCTAAAAGTCCCTGAAACAAGAAACGATTCAATATACCATAGGTTTCATTGAACATTCCGTTTCTCCATACAAGTACGGAGATGAAGGCCGGTATTGCCCAGGGAATAATTAGAAGCGTTCTGTAGATCTTTGTTCCTCTTAACTTCCTATCGTTTAGCACCATCGCCAGGGCTAACCCAATTGTGAAACAGAATACAACACTTAACCCCGCCCATGTAAATGTCCATAAAAATATCTGGAAGAATGGACCTCTTACCCGCGGGTCAGAAATCATTTTTATGAAATTATCAAAACCAACTCTAGAGATATATCCATCCAGTCGGATTTCTTCACCGTTTTCTTTGACATCGTAGAAATATCCGTCCTTTTCAACCAGATTCCTACCAGTCTGTCTATTATATAGCACCTGTTCCTGTCTGGCATAGCCTGAATCCAGACTGGTTACTGTTTTCATACCATATTGCCTTTCAACTGTTGCGAAATTTCTGTAAAGCGTTTGTGGGTTTAATCTCACCTGATAATCCTGGGGATTAATAAACTCTGCATTTTTCAACCAGTTACTTCTTATTTCACCGAGAAAAAATGCTGCATTGGCTCTCGTTGAAGGATCATTTGGAGAGTAAAAATATACATAATTTTCACCAAGTTCGTTGCTTATTGATAAATAATTGCCATCTTTTTTCGAGACAATTATCGTATGATTGACTCCATTAATACTTGCACTATTATTGTCCACTCTGAACATCTCGGAACGAGCAAGTGTTATATTTCCATCACTATCACGTGATATTACATCCGGTTTTGGAGCAATAAATCTATTTTCTGAACGTCCCTCTTCAAACAACATAACAAAATCATTGGAGGGCTTATAGTCTTTAAGTTTGACAAAAACCCAGAAATTATATTCAGTTGGATCATCCGGCACATAAAAATACTCGTTCAAAAGTTTTTGCACTATTTCCGGTCTGGTAAAAAGATGTCCTGTTCCGTAATTTGTAAACGCTACATCAAACGTGTAATACATTGGATAGATAGTAAGAACAAAAAGCAAGATTAGCGCAGGTATCATGTATCGATAGGGATAACCTTTCCTGCTGAAAGAAACATAATCAATTAATAATGTTAAAACAATAAGAACTATTGCAAGCCCATAACGAGCGTTTACCCATAAAACAAAAATACCCCAGATAACAAAAGCGTTATAAATTGCAAGAAAAAACATTGCCGCAAGATATATGAAAAGCTTTTTGCCGGACACCTTATTATAACCTCCAGAGGTAAGGTATAAGTAAACGCGGAGCCTTGAGGCTCCGCGGTTGAATTCTCAAACTAAATTACATTCCAATTGATGTTTTTATCTTTTCTACTGCTGTTTCGAAAGCGTTCTCTACAGTGTCTTCTCCATTGATAACAAGACCCAGGGAATCCTGCATTGCTCCCCAGACGGGTGCCATCTCTGGAACGTTGGGCATAGGATTACCTATGGAGGCACTCTTCGAGAACTGCAGTATGTCATAAACTTCCTGTCCACCCGTTCCCTCGATATAAGCAAATACGTCTTCTCTAACAGGACCTCTTTTGTCATTTAAGAACAATTCATACTGCGTTTCGAAGGTACTACAATAACTTGCAACAAATTCCATGGCTTCCAGCTTGTTGCTCGACCTTGAGTTAACCATAAATGCCTGAACACCAACAAATGGTAATGGATTTTCTCCATTGGATAGCGTGATTTCGCTAAATGGAAGGATATCGTAGTCGATACCCGCTTCCTGATAACCAGATGTTGACCAGGGACCATTTACGATAAATGCAGCAAGTCCATCTCTGAACAGAGAATCCATTAATGAATAATTGGCTCCCTGAGGTATTAAACCAGTATCAAACCAGCTCTTTATAAGCTTCCCACCTTTAATGGCTCCTTCGTTAGCAAGTCCGATATCTGCAACGTCGTAACCTTGATCGGTAAGATTAAATACGTAGCCACCGAATCCTGAAATAAATGGGTATGAGAAATAGAAATCAGTTGCCGGGTAAATGAATCCAACCACTTCATCATCCGCAACTTCTGCACCGATTGTTTCCAGTTCTTCAATTGTTTCAGGTATTTCATCAACGAGATCTTTGTTGTACAAAATTGCCAGAGCTTCTATTGCGTACGGTACACCATACAATTTTCCTTTGTAAGAAAATGCATTTAGCGCCGATTCATAAAACTGGTCTTTTTCTGGTAGGAAAGGAATAGGTTCTATAAGACCGTTCTCAACCAGTTCACCGACCCAGTCATGTGCACCCACAATTACGTCTGGCCCTTCACCAGCTGGCGCAGCGGTGAGGAATTTTGATTTGATGTCACCAAAGTTCACCTGTTCAATCCTCACTTCGATACCGTAATTTTTCTCAAAATCAGCACCGATTTTTTGTAGAACAGGCACCTGAACCTCTGACGTCCAGACTGTAACAGCAGCATTAAGCGTGCTTACCATTGCAAATGCGACAAATAAAAAAAGCACTAACTTTCTCATTTGTTCAACCTCCCTTTTGAAAATGTGTATTTACGTACATATTATAATTTTAACAGTTTTAACATGGATTTTTTATGAAGCAAGGTTCTTACTAAACACACTAAGCTTCCTTCAACATTGCTGAAAGGGAATTATTAATCAAAAGCTTTTGTTTATTCGTCTATGCTTTTAAATTGGGTATACTGCTACCTTATCTGAATAGGTATCCGCCATTTTCATGTCGACCTTAAGGTTCTTTTCATATTCATTTAACAGATAAGTTCTACCTGTATCTCCTAACAATATATAAATAAGGAGTTCTTCATCACTATTCGCTAGCAAGCCAATCTTTTCTTTCGCCCTTTCCACTTCTGGCTCAAGGTAGTCCGCAGATCTGTGCTTCAATGGTTCTTTGTCTTTCATTACAATTTTTTTTAAGTCTTCAGAAATCACGCCTGGTGGTTTTCCATATAAACCTTTGATATAATTTTTGGTCTCATTGGTTATTATCTTATATCTCTCACCTGAAAGTACATTCACTACTGATTGCACTCCAACAATCTGAGAACTCGGGGTTACAAGAGGTGGATATCCCAGATCTTTTCTAACTTCTGGAACTTCACGTAAAACGTCTTCCAGTCTATGTAGAGCTTTCTGTTCTCTTAACTGATTGATCAAATTGGATATCATACCACCAGGAATTTGATTTATCAGAATTTCCGGATTCACCGTCTTCATGCCAATATCTGTATCTGCATGTTTGTCTCGAATTTGTTTAAAATAGTCTCTAACGTTCTTAAGTTTTTTCAAATCCGGTTTTTCAGCATAACCCAGTTTGTTCAGCGCTATCCACAAACTCTCGGCAGGAGGTTGAGAGGCACCTGATGCAAGGGAAGAAATCGCAGTATCAACAAGATCTGCTCCAGCTTCTACAGATTTCAAATAGGTCAGATCCGCCAGTCCGGAAGTGAAATGAGAGTGAACATTAACAGGTAACGACGTTTCTTTCTTTATTCTTGAAACGAGTTTATATGCAATATCAGGAGTTAACAAACCAGCCATATCTTTTATACACAGTGAATCAGCATCAAGCTTTTCAGCAGATCTTGCATAATCTACAAAAAGATCAACATTGTGCACCGGACTGACTGTGTAAGCGATGGCTATTTGAAGGTGCATATTATTATTCTTTATTTCCTCAGATGATTTTTTGATGTTTCTGAAGTCATTCAGGGCATCAAATACTCTCACTCTATCCATTCCATGTTTGGCTACAGTCTTTATGAATAATTCGACAACATCATCAGCGTAGTGACGGTAACCGACAAGATTTTGCCCTCTTAACAGCATTTGCATTTCAGTACTCTTGAAGCGCTTCCTTAATTTATCTATACGTTCCCAGGGATTTTCTTTCAGATACCTTACACAGGCATCAAAGGTTGCCCCGCCCCACATTTCCACAGCATCATAACCAATCTGATCCACAACATCGGCAATTCTTACAAGTTCATCCGTTGTAACCCGTGTTGCGAGTAAAGACTGATGGGCATCCCTGAACGTTGTGTCAACAAAACCAACATCACTCATGTAACAATTCTCCTCTCTGTTGTAAAATTATATTACATACCAGGGAGGGATTATGTTGAATAGTAATTACAAATATGATGTTATTGTAATAGGATCGGGACATGCTGGTATCGAAGCAGCACTCGCTCCAGCACGCATGGGAGCAAAAACACTGTTACTTTCCATCAATCTTGATACCGTTGGTTGGGCTCCATGCAATCCTGCTATTGGTGGTCCTGCAAAAGGTGTTGTTGTTAGAGAAATAGATTCTCTTGGTGGACAAATGGCAAAAACAACTGACAAAACTTCCATTAATATTCGAATGCTAAACACAAAAAAGGGCCCGGCAGTAAGAGCGTTACGTTCACAAATAGATAAACTGAATTACAGTCAGGAGATGAAACATGTACTTGAACAGCAGGATAATCTCGATATAAAAAGCGCTATAGCTACTGAGATTCTCACAGAAAATGGCAAGGTTTCAGGAGTTAGGACACATTTCAAAGGAAATTTCTCCTGCAAAGCTGTAATTGTTGCCACAGGTACATTCCTTGGAGGGCGTATATTTATTGGTCAGGATTATTTCGAAGCCGGAAGGCTGGGGGAATTTCCTTCCAAAAAGCTCAGCAAGTCGCTTAAAGATCTAGGATTTGTCGTAAGACGTTTTAAAACGGGAACCCCTGCCAGAATTCATGGCGATTCAATTGATTTTGAAAAGATGGACCGACAGGACACATCAGAAGAACCTCTTGCTTTTTCATTTTTCTCCGAACCCTATGTACTGGAGAAAAATTATCCATGCTGGTTAACGTATACAAACAATAAAACCCATTCCATCATTAGAAGAGATATTACCTTTTCGCCGTTATATGGCGATATAAAGCTCATACATTCAAAAGGACCAAGATATTGCCCCTCCATTGAAGATAAGGTGATGAAATTTTCTTCCAAGGACAGCCATCAGCTCTTTATTGAACCTGAGGGAAAGTTAACCAGAGAGTTTTATCTTAATGGATTATCTACCAGCCTCCCCCTTGAAACCCAAAAAGAAATGATACATACGATTGAAGGGCTGGAAAATGCAAAAATAATTAGACCTGCATATGCCGTAGAATACGATTATATTGAGCCAAATCAATTGTATCCGACCCTGGAATCAAAGATCGTTGAAAATCTCTATTTTGCAGGCCAGGTAAATGGAACAAGTGGTTATGAGGAAGCAGCAGGTCAGGGACTAATTGCTGGAATAAATGCAGTTGCAAAGATTCGGGGAGATGAACCTCTTATACTGAAAAGATCGGAATCATATATTGGTGTTATGATAGATGATCTGGTTACAAAAGGCGTTGATGAACCATATCGTTTATTGACTTCAAGGGCAGAATACAGATTGTTACTCAGACATGATAATGCACATCTGAGGTTGACACAATATGGCTATAAGTATGGTTTAATACCCAAATGGTTCAATGAAAAGGTTCTAACACTAAATGAAACTGTTGAAAAGGAGATTGAAAGACTAAACGAGGTTGTTGTAAAACCATCGAACAAAGTAAACAACGAATTGCTTAAAATAGGATCCTCTGCCATATATCAGTCAACACGAATGATCCAGTTACTTAAAAGACCAGAAGTAGATTATTCATTATTATCACAGTTCGATCCTGATCCCATTACAGATTACAATATCAAAGAACAGGTAGAAACAGTTGTGAAATATCAGGGTTATATCAATCGTCTGGAGAGGGAAGTAAGTCAATTTGAGCGTCTGGAACATGAAAAAATTCCGATAGATATCAACTACGACGAAGTACCAAATTTATCTACTGAAGCCAGAGACAAACTAAAAAGATTGAAGCCCAGGTCCATTGGTCAGGCAACAAGAATACCGGGCATTACACCCTCTGACATTATGAATCTTTCCGCATATTTAAAATCTAAAAACCACGGCTGACAGCTGTTACTGAATGTTTTTCATTGTTGACAGAGGATATCATGCGTATTATAATCGTTTAATGTCGGGCTCGTAGCTCAGTTTGGTTAGAGCTTCCGGCT
>Ga0182238_1000575_pt1 | contig 10716 bp, 10 predicted proteins | sample hydfrates6_PW_90_FD_132439 | JGI IMG/M metagenome (GOLD analysis project Ga0182238, IMG submission 132439) | Subsurface microbial communities from deep shales in Texas, USA - hydraulic fracturing test 6_PW_90 | ecosystem: Environmental > Aquatic > Deep subsurface > Shale gas/oil reservoir >... | reverse complement strand
GTGGGCTTTGAACCAGGCGAAAAACAAGGCTCAAGGAGCCGTCATGGCTTCCGACGCATTTTTCCCTTTTCCTGACTCCCTGGAAGAAGCCGCCAAAGCAGGCATTTCCGCGGTAATTCAGCCAGGCGGGTCCATAAGGGACGAAGAAGTTTTCGAAGCCGCGGAGCGTCTTGAAATCAGCATGTTCCTGACCGGTTCGAGGACATTCCGACACTAGGTCACGGAAAGGAGGGTGAATGCATGCGTTTTCTGCTTCTTGGAAAAGGAGCACGTGAACATGCGATCGCGTGGGCTTTGGACAAATCCCCTCTCGTCGATGACCTCCACTGTATGCCGGGAAACGGCGGGATCGGAGAAATAGCGGAACTCCATGAAGGCGATAGTCATGATGTGCAGGCCGTATGCGAACTCTGCAATCAGCTGGTTCCTGATTTCGTCTTTGTAGGCCCCGAGGCGCCATTGGTAGCCGGTGTCGCCGACGCCCTTTCAGAAAAGGGGATACCGACGTTCGGGCCGCCCTTGGCAGGAGCACATCTTGAAGGAAGCAAGGCTTTTGCAAAAAATTTTATGGCCCGCCACAAGATTTCCACGGCGGATTTCGATATTTGCCGAAGTGCTGAAGAAGCAAGGCAGGCCATTGCCAAAAGGCATGCCCCCTTTATCGTCAAAGCCGATGGTCTCGCGGCCGGTAAAGGCGTATTTGTCCTCGACACGAAAGAGGAAGCCCTCCACATCAGCCGCCAGCTTTTGGAAGAAGGGCTCCTTGGAGAAGCCGGAAAGGCAATAGTCATTGAAGACTACCTGCCGGGCAAAGAACTTACTGTTTTGGTCATCACCGATGGTGCCAGCTGGAAAATCCTTCCTCCCAGTCAAGACCACAAGCGGATATTTGACGGAGACAAAGGACCTAACACTGGCGGCATGGGAGCATTCTGTCCGGTCCCCGGAATTACGGAAGATGCTCTCGCAGATATCGAGGAGAACATCGTCGCTCCGACCATTAAGGGGCTTGCCTCTGAAGGAATTCCTTTCACAGGTGTTCTCTACTTTGGACTCATGATCGGTGAAGACGGGACATTCAGGGTCCTTGAATACAACGTCCGCCTGGGAGACCCGGAAACACAGGTCATCCTGCCAGTTTTCCCGGGTGACCTTGCGGAAGTCGCCGTCGCGGCGTATCACCGGAACCTTGCCGGCACTTCATGGAAGCCTTCCGGCAATTCGGCCGTAGGAGTCGTCATGGCCTCCGGCGGCTATCCCGGCAATTATGCGAAGGGATATGAAATCATGGGTGCCGAAGCAGCAACCGAAGACAGCAAAACGCTCGTCTTCCATGGAGGCACCCGCAAAATTGACGGGAAATTCGTCACCGACGGCGGGAGGGTCCTCACTGTCGTAGGAATTGATGCGAACATACCAAAGGCACGCGAGCAGGCCTATGATGCCGTCGGGCGGATTTCCTTCGAACACGCTCATTACCGCAAGGATATTGCAGCTTACGCGCAGGGAGAGTGACATTTATGGACAGACATCCTCAAGTAGGCATCATCATGGGATCCCAATCGGATATGGACATGGCCACAAAGGCTTTTGAAGCCCTCAAGGATCTGGAAATAGAGGCAGAAGTTACCATCGCTTCGGCGCACCGGACTCCGGAAGATGCAATTTCCTACGCCGAAAACGCTCGTTCCAGGGGCATTACTGTCATCATTGCCATAGCAGGTCTGTCGGCAGCCCTCCCGGGCGTTCTTGCCGCGCACACGACACTTCCCGTTATTGGTGTCCCGGTCAATGCCGGGACTCTCGGAGGAATGGACGCTCTCCTTTCGATCGCCCAGATGCCTCCGGGCGTGCCTGTAGCAGCAACGGGAATAGGCGGCGCAAGAAACGCAGCTCTTTTGGCGGCGAGAATCATCGCCCTTCACGATCGCTCCCTTCACGAAAGACTCTGTGAAGCCGTTTTTCGTGGTAATCAGAAAGTCAAGGCTTCCAGGACAGCGATTTCAGAGAAGTCCGCTGCGCCGGAAGACGCTTTTTCAAGGGAGTGATCAACGATTGCTGCATCAGTGACAAAACGTTATCTTCCCTGGTCCGCTCTCCTGAAAGAACGTTGGGGGAAAAGGGTCCAGAAAATTTCGCTGGACATAGGTGCAGGGTGTCCCCATCGGAATGGATTGAAAAGCGGCGGGTGCGTTTTTTGCGACAGCTTCGGAGGTGGAAGCGGAGCATTCCTTTCAGGCATGGGACTGGAAGAACAAATCTCTCAAGGATATGAGCGTTTAAAGCGAAGATACAAAACTGACACGGCCTTGCTCTATTTCCAAAGCTACTCGACGACAAATCTGCCCATGCAGGACCTGGTGGAAATCATCGAATGGGCTCTTGCCTTTTCAGGGCGTTTCGGAGAAGTTGCAGGCCTTGCCATTGGGGCGAGACCGGATCAGATCGAGGATGAGCTCCTCCGCTTTTTGGACAACCTCGCGAAAAGGAAATATGAAATCTGGCTCGAGCTTGGCGTCCAGACAACCGATCCGGCTGGTCTCGAGTGGCTCAACAGGGGCCATGGATTACGGGCTGTAGAGGACACCCTCGAAAGGAGCCGAAGGTACCTGAGCCTTTCGCTCTGCGCCCATCTCATCGCCGGCATCCCTGGCGAGAAGCACGACCAGCTTGCCCTTTCGGCGGAATGGCTTTGCGAGAGGGGGATCGACGGAATCAAGTTTCATCCGCTGTACGTGCTCTCCGGAACACCCCTGGAAGAGCTTTTTCGAGAAAACCGTTTTATCCCCCTTGGCCGGGAAGAATACGCGCAAAAAGTTGTTGAGGCATTGAGAAGGCTTCACCCCGAAGTTGCGATTCAACGGCTGACAGCCGATGCTTCGTTCCCGAGACTCATTGCGCCTGAATGGGTGTCCGACAAACGAACTGTCATCAACGAAATAGAGAATCTCCTCGATCGACTCGGCGCCCGCCAGGGTGATTATTGGGCAAAAGCACACATCGCCCGTCACTGAAGCCGGTTCTGGCCTGGTTTTTACTTTCCACGTTGGGTCGCCAGGTACCCCAAAAACAAAAGGATCGGGAAAAAAACAAACTTGCCCGGTCCGGCAAAAAACTGTCGCACCGGTTCGATATGGAAAAGGAACTTCATGAGAATCGCCAGCGAAACGCAGATGAACAAAAGAGTCGTCAGCGAAGAACGTTTATTCTCGTTCCCGGATGAACCGCTTTTTCCCGGCAATTCCATCACTCCTTTCGACCGGAAAGTCCTCCGGAGCGAAAACTCCAGAAAAGACTTGACCTCACCTGATGCCCAGAACGGAAAGCAATCTTGCTTCATCGATGTTTCCGCCCGAGATGACCACGCCTGTTTTCTTTCCTTCGGAAAGAAATTTCCCCGACAAAAGGGCTGCCACTCCCGTAGCTCCTGCGCCTTCTACAATCTGGTGATGTTCCCTGTGCAAAAAGGAAATCGCCGCCGCGATGTCTTCTTCGTCCACTTCGACAAGCCCCGACAGATTCCTTTTGAGGTACTCGAAAAGGACAGGCGAAGCCGCTCCCGAAAGTGCATCGGCCAGAGTTTCCTCTTCTTCCACCGGTTCTACGAACCCCTTTTCCCATGCTTGTGGCCAGGAAGGGTTCGCCCTGGCGTGAACACCCCAAATCTCAATTCCATGTTGAAGGGCTTTTGCCGCAACAGTAACGCCCGTAATGAGGCCTCCGCCACTGATGGGGACGAGGAGAACATCAAGGTCGGGGTGTTGCTCAAGAAATTCGAAACCCAGAGTTCCCTGGCCGGCTATGATGTGGCGGTCCTCGTAGGCTGAAACGTAAACCATTTGCGCTTTCTCGCACAGCCGTTTTGCCTCGTTTTCGGCCTCGTCGTAGAATTTTCCGATGACCTTCAATTCCACATATTCACCGCCACGTTTTTGTATGGCCCGTTTTTTTGTCTCCGGGCACGATCCCGGCACGCAAATTACTGCTTTTATGCCAAGCAACGAGGCCGCAGTTGCCACTCCCTGGGCATGGTTACCCGATGAGGCCGTCACGACACCGCGTTTTCTTTCTTCGTGAGAGAGGGAAAACATCTTGTATAAAGCGCCCCTAATTTTGAATGCACCGCAAATCTGAAGATTTTCCCACTTCAAAACCACCGGTCCACCCGTTTTTTCAAGAAGAGCTGCAGATTCATCAGCAGGTGTTTTCCTGACTCTCGTTTTGAGAAAATCTTTTGCAAAAAGTATGTCTTTCATCTCGGGTACCGTTGTTTCGAGCATGTCACATCGCCTCTTTGGAAATATCGAGGATTTTGGAGCCTCACAATGTTTCGGCCGATCCCAGTATACAGAACAAGAAGAAGCGCACAAAATAAAAAAGCCCCTTCGGCATGAGGGCGCGTCGAAGAGGCTTTTGTGAAAACACGCTACACTTGAAATTTTCTATCGCAGTATTTCTTTCAAAGCATCGAGTGCCTTGTCATAATCGGGGTGATCCCCGATCTCGGGCACAATTTCCATGTACCTGATGACATCGTCCTTGTCCACCACGAACACGGATCTGGCGAGAACCCGCAAGTCTTCCACGAGAACGCCCCAGTTTTTTCCGAAGGAGGCCTCCCTGTGATCGGAAAAGACCTTGATATTCGGGACCTCACCGGATGCGCAAAACCGTTCTATGGCAAAGGGAAGGTCCATGCTGATGTTGAGGACGACCACATCATCGGGCATTGCCGCCGCTTCGTCATTGAAGCGATGAGCCTGCATGTTGCAAACGGGCGTATCCAGCGACGGTGTTACCGATATGACCTTGATCTTTCCGGAGAAATCCTTCAAGTCATATCCTTTCAGCTTCTTATCGACAACATGAAAGTCGGGCGCCTTGTCGCCAACTTTGACAGCATTTCCCGTCAACGCAAAAGATTTTCCTTTCATAGTAACTTTCCGTTCTTCACTCACAGGAAATCCCTCCTTGTGTTGTGATGAGATTTATTCGGCTTTTTTAAAAGCCTGTTTTTTTGCTCCGCAAAGCGGACAGGTTTCCGGTGCCGATCCTTCGGCGATATGTCCGCACACCGTACAAAGGTAGAGATCGGCAGTCTCGTTGCTGCCAAGGTTGTCAAGGGCTTTTTTGTACAGTTCTGCATGGACCTTCTCAGCCTCTATGGCATACTTGAAAGCCCTGAGGGCTGCTTTGTCCCCTTCGCTTTCGGCAACTTCCATGAATTCGGGATACATTTCCGAAAATTCATAAGTTTCGCCTTCTATGGCAGCTTTCAAGTTGTCCGCCGTGGATCCGAGCTTGCCCATGGCCTTGAGATGGGCATTGGCGTGAATTGTCTCAGCCTCAGCCGTCACCCGGAAAAGTTTCGCCACCTGGGTAAATCCTTCTTCCTCGGCCTTCTGCGCAAAAGCGGCATATTTCCTGTTGGCCTGGGATTCTCCGGCAAAAGCCGCCTGGAGATTTTCATAGCTCTTGCTTGTACTCAAGGAAACCCCTCCTTGTGCAAAATTTCTTCAAAAAACATCAATTCTTTTATCACAGGTTTGAAGCTCAGGCAAGCTCTGTACGCTAAATTTCAAAACTTTCTGAACTTTGCGAGTTGCCCGTCAGAACCACCGGCTAAAGGTCATTGCAATAATATGGGTGTCGCCATTATCAGGTTTCGAATCAGGTAAGCAATCCAGCTGCCGCCCCGATATTCCCCTGTCTTCAATGGAAATATACTTGGAGGCAAGATCCGGCGACCTCTTGTCATCCCACTTGTACCCTACGCCGTGGAAGTAAAGGTGTCCATTGTTGGCAGACAATTGATAGTCGATGGTGTCGTCGGGAATCGGGGATTCGTCATAAACGTAATTGAGACGCCAGGTCCATTTGGTCCATTTGGGAGACGCCTCTCATTCATTGCCGGGATTATAGCGCCAGACGTCCTGGTAATTCTTGGGGGTGCTTCTGACGTTACTGCCGGGATCTTCGGGATTCAACGGTTGGTCCATACCCGATCTCCAGATCCTTGTGGGACTTTAGTTCGTCCTGACAGCCCTGCTCCAATTGAAAGATTATCCGCAGCCTGGATTTCAATCCCCCGAAAAACGTGAGCAAGCCCCTAAAGTGCTGTAAAAAAAGTCGTCAGAAAAAGGCGGCACGGTCCTTTTTCCCGTTCCTTCCCTGTTCTTATTTCTCCCGACTTTCAGGACATCGATCGCTGCAGCGTAAGAAGGTCATCCAGCACACCATAGGCGGTGTCGTAAAGCGTCGGATTCTCCTGTGTGACCAGAACCGGCCCCATGAGGTCCGTCTCTATCCTGAGCACGGCACCTCCGCCTGTAACCGCGGCATAATGATGGGTATCAGGAACCTCCTCCACTCCGACGGTGGCCTTGATGCCGCCGCCTTCTGGTTTGGCCCTGCAAATGAGTTTCAGGCAAGATCCATTCGAGCGGGCTTTTGCGATGTGATCCTGAGTCACCCCGGTGATCCCGGTGCGGATAACGTCATAAGGTGTTATCCTTGCACCCATCAGGACATTGGCAAGAGCAGCAGTCTTCGCTGCCGCATCCCATCCCTCGAGGTCGTGAGAAGGGTCTGCCTCGGCCACACCGTGACGCTGCGCTTCCTTGACGGCTTCTTCCAGAGAACCCCCCTGTTCCATCCTTGTTAGCACGAAATTGGTCGTCGAGTTCAATATCCCTTCGATGCCGGTCACTGTACAGCCTTTCAGTGTGCAACGGGCAAGGTTGAAAACCGGTGCACCGTCCATGACAACCGTTTCATGGAGAAACCGGCAATCTTTTTCACTGGCCGTTTCGGCAAGTTCAGCGTAACCAAACGCCACGGGACCCTTGTTGGCGGAAACGACGTTTTTCCCCCTGGAGAGTGCTGTCCTCACGTGGGATACTGCGGGTTCACCTTTCCTTTCAATGGAAAGAGTTGATAATTCCACAAGCACGTCGTATTCAAGGTTTTGGGCAGCTTCGAGGGCTCCTGTTTGCGAAAAAGACCGAGAATTCATATCAAATTTTCCGTGACCCTCAATCATGGAAAGCGCCTCACTGAAGCTTACGCCTTCAGGGTTGACAAGCGCACCTCTGCTCCGCGTCACGATTCCTACGGGTTCGATCTCAAGATCCCTGAGGTGCGGGAACCGGTCTCTTTCACGTGCGAGTATCGAGGCTATCTTGCGGCCCACATTGCCGAATCCTATGAAGAGGGCTTTCATTCTCTAGTTTCCTTCAGCGCCGTCTTCGGCGATTTCGCTGACGGCTTCGAGAAGGCGTTTGACCTCTTCTTCAGTGTTATATAGAGAAACCCCGACACGAGTGACGCCGCCTTCTTCGAGCAGTCCAAGAACTTCGATTGGCCTTATTCCATAAAAATGACCGTCCCACGCGCAAATGCCCTTTTCGTTCAGGCGGGAGCAGACTTCGATGGGGTCCTTCCCTTTCATTGTGAAAGAAACCGTCGGCGCACGCTGTCCGCTGTCAAAAGTGGGACCGACAACGGAAACTCCGGGAATTTCCTGTAATCCGTCGAAAATCTGCCTGGCGAGGATATGTTCATACTCGGCAAGGCGTCCCATGGCCGAAACGGTTTTCTCCCTCAGGTCCTTTCCTTCACCAAAGGATGCGATATATTCGACGGCGGCACCTGTCCCTGAAATGGCGGCATGATTCAGCGTTCCCGTTTCGATGCTGTAGGGGGCATGCTGTTCCTGGGTCCGGAGACGATAAGCCGGAATGGAGTCGAGAAGGCCTTCCTTGCTGTACAAAATGCCTATGTGAGGACCGTAAAACTTGTACGCCGAACAAAGGAGGAAATCCACACCAAGTCCGGTAACGTCCAGAGAGAAATGAGGGGCATAATGGACCGCGTCCACAAGCAGCCAGGCACCGACCTGGTAAGTCATTTCCCTGACTCTTTTGACGTCATTGACAGTGCCCGTGGTGTTGGCCGAAAAACCCATGGCCACCAGTCGCGTATTTTCGTTAAGTTTCGCCTCAAGGTCGTCATAGTCCAATGTGGCATCTTCCCTGATTCCTGTTTCACGGACAATGATTCCCTCTTCCCTGAGAGCGAGCCAGGGACCGCGGTTCGCTTCGTGATCCAGTTGAGTAATCAGGATTTCGTCACCCGGCTGGAAATGTTTCCCGAGAGCCCGACTGAGCATATAATTGAGCGTCGTCATGTTGTGACCGAAAGAGATATGCTTGCCGCCGGGCGCTCCAAGGAACGCAGCCACTTTCTCACGGGTCTTTTCGATCATCGCATCTGATTCGTTGGTCGTGATAAAAAACCCGTGGGTATTCGAATTACAAGTCTTGTAATACCAGGAAACGGCGTCGATAACCTGCCGGGGCACCTGTGTGCCTCCCGGGCCATCCAGATAGGCGAGAGGAAACCCGTTGTGCGAGCGTTCAAGAGAGGGAAAATCATTCCTTCTTTTGATGAAATCTTCAAACCTTTCGAGACCTGCCATGCATCATTCTCCTTTTCAGGAATATATGTTTTCTGAAGCTTCTCCACATAAAAAGGTATACCATAAACTACCGGACTTTCAAAAACATCATTCTTCGACGACAATGGAACATATTATCTTACCCCATTTTGTTCGGAAAGGAGCATGTCCTGTGGATTCGAAAAGATACAAACGCATTATCGATTTCTTGTTTTTAATCGACCAGGTCAAAACCATCGAGAGAGCCGGTTATGTCGGAGGAGTGGATCGGCATGAAAATGATGCGGAACACATGTGGCATACCGCATTGTGGGCAATGTTGCTCCATCGGGAAATCGGTTTTTCCGTTGACCTTGGTCACGTCCTTTCCCTGATACTTGTCCATGACCTTGTGGAAATCTATGCCGGTGACACCTACGCCCATGACGAAAAAGGCGTTACCACGCAGAATCACCGCGAACAAGAGGCGGCGAAAAAACTCTTTTCTCAATTGCCCGAGGATCTCGGGACCTGGCTTCATGAACTCTGGCAGGAATTCGAAGCTGTCAAAACACCGGAAGCCCGTTTCGCCAAGGCTCTTGATCATTTACAGGGATTTTCCCAAAATTGCATCTCAATGGGCAGGTCCTGGAAGGAAAACAGCATCAGCAGGGGGCGAACCTTTTCAAGAACGGAGCTTCCCCACCGTACCGATCCTGCTCTCGCCGAAATCGTCGAAGGCCTTTATGAAATAGCAGATAACATCAGTGCGTGGCCGAAAGAACAGTGACACGCATTTTGTCTTTTGTCACTGTTTGATTAAAACATTGAGGACATTCAAATAGTCTTCCGTCTTCATCGGTCTGGGGTTACTTGAGTTGCTTCCGTTCATGACCGATTTCCCGGCTATTTCCTCCAGATCACTTTCTGCAACGCCAAGGGACCTGAATTCCGGTAAGCCCACGTCCCTCGCCATTTGCTTGACTTCATCCACCGCCGCCCTTGCTCCTTCCGCTTTTTCCTTGAAGGGGATTCCCATTGCCTCGGCTATGCGTGCGTACCCGTCTGTACACCAGGGGAGGTTGTACTCCATAACGGCCGGAAGAGCAATGGCATTACATGCTCCATGGGGGGCGTCGTACATTCCTCCCAAAGCTTCTGCGATGCAATGTACGGAAGCCACGTCTGAATGGCTGAAGGCGATACCGGCAAGAAGGCTTCCGACAAGCATTCCTGAACGTGCTTCTTCATCGGCCCCTTCTTCCACAGCCTGTCTGAGATAGCGGGAGATGTAGGAGACTGCCTCCAGTGCGCAGGCATCGGCTATCGGCTCCGAGACGGTTGCTGTATAGCCTTCAATGGCGTGGGTCAACGCATCCATTCCTGTAGAAGCCGTGAGTGACGGCGGCATGGAGACTGTGAGAGCAGGATCTGCCAGTGCTACTCTCGGAGCTATTGCCGTGTCCCGTATGCTGAACTTGAAGGCCTTTTCTGAATCGGTAATCACCGAACTGAAAGTGACTTCACTCCCTGTTCCGGCCGTCGTTGGAATTGCGATGACCGGGATCACCTGTGCCTTGACTTTCCCCCGTCCTTCGTAGTCACGGATCCTTCCACCAAGTTTCCCTACGATGGCCATCGCCTTTGCGCAATCGATGGGGCTTCCACCCCCAACCGCAATGATGGCATCGGCGGTTATCCTGGAAAGCAGCTTTACCCCGGACTCGACATTCCTGTCCTTTGGATTGGCTTCAACTCCGTCAAATACCTCAAAGCCAACTCCACTTTCTCGAAGCTTTTTTTCGACTTCTTCCAGTATGCACGCCTTCCTGACACCGGGATCGGTGACGAAAAGTGCTCTTTTTACCTGAAGTTCATTAAGCACGTCCGGGAGTTTTGAAAGGCATCCTGCCCCGAACTCGATACGTGTTGGTAATACGAAACTGAATGTTTTCGCCGGATTCATGAATGACCCTCCCATTTGGCAGTATTCCTGCACGTAAAAAGTATACATGACTGGCAGGAATGACGCACGGGTTGTAGGATGATTGCACGATGGAGGGTGAACCTGATGGGAAACAGAAAGGCAATTGACAATGCCGTTTTTTGACATCTGCATCATCGGAGCAGGTCCTGCCGGTCTCATGGCTGGAATAGCCGCCTCTTCTTCAGGGTCACGGGTGATACTGCTTGAGAAAAAAACCGAAGCCGGCGAGAAACTTCTTCTCACGGGAAAAGGCCGGTGCAATCTTGCTCACTTTACGAAATCGGGAAAAGAC
>Ga0182238_1000573_pt1 | contig 10740 bp, 8 predicted proteins | sample hydfrates6_PW_90_FD_132439 | JGI IMG/M metagenome (GOLD analysis project Ga0182238, IMG submission 132439) | Subsurface microbial communities from deep shales in Texas, USA - hydraulic fracturing test 6_PW_90 | ecosystem: Environmental > Aquatic > Deep subsurface > Shale gas/oil reservoir >... | reverse complement strand
TCAAGCACGACCTTGGCCTTGAATTTCGCATCGTAACGCTTTCTCATGACGGTGATTGGTCCTTCCCCATTTTGACTTCCGCCGGGTTTATCGCCGTGATTCATATTTTTTAAAAGGGGAGAGGCACAGCGAGAAGCGCTTAGCGTTCTTCCTGCGGGAAGGCGCTGTTCTCCTCCTGCAGTCGGCGGCAAGCCTCCATGTGGCTTTCGTAGTACCGGACGATGAAGCGTTTCTGGACCTCGAATGACCAGTGGACATTCTGCAGATGCGAAGCTGCCGCCTGGTATTTCCCAGCTTCGAGGTAGGCCATTACATCGTCGTGTTCCTTGAGATTGCATTCTTCCCAGTCAGGCAAAAGCAGGTTGAGCCTGGGAAAGTCATAGAGCCGCTGTTTGAGGAGCTCCACGTAATTTTGAAGCTCTTCGTTCGCCGAGAGCGAAAGAAAGACACCGTGGAATTCCCGGTTTGCCTGATGGTAGGCGTCGATATTTTCCTGACTTTCCAGGTGCTTCACGAGTTCTTTCATGATACGGGAAAGCCTGCGCATCTCTTCGATCTCGGGTTTTCCGATCTGCTGGCAGACCTCCAGGATCACGGCGCCCTCCATAGCGCCGATCAGTTGGTAGATGTCGCGGATGGTAGACAGACTGAGGGGCCGCACCGTAGCCCCCTTGCCCCGGGAGAGGGTGATGAACCCTTCTGCCTGGAGTTGCACCAATGCCTCCCGCAGCGGCGTGGTGCTGATGCCCACGGCCTCGCTGACGTCGCGGAGACGAAAGGTTTCCCCGGGCAACAGACGCCCTTCACGGAGCTCCTCTTTGAGATGTTCGTAAACCACATCCTTGAGCGATTTGGGTTTTTCCACCTCCCTGAGTATCACTGTATCACCTCTTTTTCTACTAATCATCATCGTTTAACGATATGTGTATATGTCGCCCGCGATTGGGGCAACACTTCGAAAGCATACCACAGATATTGTTATGTATACGATATTTGGAGTTCTCAAACCATCCTCAGTGGCAGGTCCCCTGTCACAGCGGGGAGAACGTGCCTCGCCAAGGGAGTTTCTTGTCGGACATCGGCCAGGAACGTGCGTGATGGCAAAATATGTATCCATATCGCCGTAAAACGATTGTTCTCCAAGGCCGACCCGGGAAAAAGTTACGCTTGACGATATAAGATGCAAGATATAACGTATACATAGCGATCGCATGTAGTGATGTTGCGCAGGTACGCAGGGGTTCCGGTGCGGCGCCGACCGGAAGGCGGTGGAAGCATATCTGGGGGGTGGATGATGCTGGATGCAGATAAGGTCCGGAAAGTGGCGCGCATTCTCTCCACCAAGGAGATCGATGCGTTTCTTCTGGGACCGTCGACGGATTTGGAGTATGTCAGCGGTTTGAAAATGGCCGAGTGCGAGCGGTTCAAAGGGATGTTCATCCTCGCCAACGGGGACGTGTTCTGTGTGGTGCCCCATATCTATCTTGAGGAATTCGAAAAGGAACTCCCCGAATCGACGCCGGTCTACGTCTGGGAGGACCAGGACTGGTTTTATCCGGAGCTTGCCAAGGCGTTCCGGGACTACGGTCTTGAGGGGAAACAATTGGCCGTCAACGACGGCGTGCGGGCCGTGGACGCCGTGGAAATCCAGGAGCGCCATGACATGCAGTTGGTCAACGGGTGGCATTTGCTGGAGGACATGCGGATCAAAAAGAACAGCGAGGAAGTGGAGCTGTTGCGTCATGCCGGGGAGATCGCCGACGCCACGTTGGAGGATCTCCTTTCGTTTATCAGGCCGGGGATGACGGAAAAACAGATCCGCAAGCAGCTGCTTGAGCTTTTAGAAAAACATGGAGCGCAGGGGCTTTCGTTCGACCCGATCGTTGCCCGCGGTCCCAACGCCTCGATGGCGCATTACAACCGCACCGACGGCGTGTTGCAGGAGCGGGATTCCCTGCTCATTGATTTCGGGTGCCGCTACCGGGGGTATTGTTCGGATATGACCCGTACGTTCTTTCTCGGCGAACCCTCCGAAGAGGAGCGGCGGCTCTATGAGATTGTCCGCCGGTCACAGGAGGCGGGCGAAGAGACTGTGCGCCCGGGCGTTCCCGCCGAAGAGGTGGATCGTGCGGCCCGGAAGGTCATCGAGGACGCCGGATACGGGGAGTACTTCAACAACCGTGTTGGACACGGCATAGGTATGGCGGTGCACGAAGCCCCCTTCATCATGGAGGGCAACAAGACGCTCCTGGAGCCTGGTATGTCTTTCAGTATCGAGCCCGGGATCTATATCCCCGGCCGTATCGGTATACGTATCGAGAACATTGTTGTGGTAACGGACGGCGGCTGTCGCCCTATGAGCGTCTTCACCAGAGAGCTCACCGTAATCGGGAATTCCGTATCTGCGGACAGCGAGACTGGCCGGTAACAGAAACCTTTTTGGAGGTGGACCTGATGGATCTCTTTTCTCCCTTTCATGCGAGCGTGGTTATAGGCTATATCGCCGTGATCCTGGGCTTTGGTGGCTACATATCAAAAACACGGGTCAAAAACGACAGCGACTTTGTGGTGGCGGGGCATACGCTTCCCTTTGTCGTCATGATGGGAACGTTGCTTGCTACCTGGTGCGGTTCGGGTAACGTGATCGGCCAGGCGAATTTTGTCTACCAGCACGGTCCCTGGGCGGGCATTCTCTACGGGATCGGTGAACCCATCGGGATGTTTGCCGTCTTCTTCCTGGCGGCGAAGATCCGCTCGGTATCCAGCTACACGATTCCCCAGGTGATGGAGTTACGCTACGGCACGGCGGCACGGCTTCTGACGGGAGTTTGCATTATTCTTGCCTATGTGGGGATCGTCTCGTACCAGTTCAAGGGAGGCGGTTATATCCTGCATCTTGTTCTGGGTATCTCCCCCGAGGTGGGAACGATACTCACTGCGGTCTTCGTGGTAGCATTGACGATCCTGGGGGGCATGTTCTCCGTGGCCTACACCGATGCGCTCAGTGCGGGACTGATCACTTTTGCACTGGTGATCGCCGTTCCATTTGTGACTGGTGCGGCCGGCGGATTGGATTTCTTCTCCAAAATCGAAGCCACCAAGATGACTATCGGAGGTGGACTGAACACAGTGCAGCTTTTGGGGTTCGTCTTTCCCGTTCTCTTCCTGCTTTTGGGAGAACAGAACCTTTACCAGCGTTTCGCCTCGGCGAAGGATGAGGCGACGGCCAAGAAGTCGGTGCTCGGCTTTCTGGCGGGCAACGTGGTTTTCTTTGGCACCATTGTCTTTCTGGTCTGCGGGGCTATCGTGCTCTATCCCGATATCAATCCCGATACGGCGCTGTTGATGGTCTTCCGGCACGCCATGCCTGCCTGGATCGGCAGCCTCGGACTGGCTGCGGCGACCGCGTTCATTGTGACCACAGCGGACTCCTACCTTCTCTCCTGTTCCACCAACGTGACCTACGATTTCATCGTGCCCCATCTCATGCCGAATGCGACCTCCAAACAGAAGATACTCATCACCCGACTGTCCGTCGTGATCTTGGGGTTGGCGGCATATTCCCTCATCACCTTCTTCCCCTCCGTGCTGGCCATGCAGATGTACAGCTACACCATGTATGGCGCTTCCATCACACCGGCGCTGCTCGCCGCCTACTTGTGGAAGAAGGCGACGCCGGTAGGTGGCATTGTCTCCATTCTGGCCGGGGCAGGGGGAACCCTGTTTTGGGAGATGGTGCTCCAGAAACCGGCTGGTCTGAACTCCATTCTTTTCTCGGCGCCCTTGTCCATCCTCTGCCTTGTTGTTGTGAGCCTGGCGACGTGGAAAGGTGAAGACGGACTGGCGCGGATGAAGGCCAAGGCAGAGCAGGAAACCATCGCTGAAGCCTAAAGCAGTTGGAGTCGGCGTCTCCCTTTGACGCCGCTTTCCCCACACAGAGCGTTAAGGGGGCATCCTTGGGGAGAGCCCCCTCTCCGTAAACGGCCTCCGGGATCCCGGAGGCCGTTGCCTCTTTGCCCAGCGTGGCGCAACGCCGCCTGTCAGTTCGCTCACTTCGCACTTTCCAACAAACACTTTGAAGATCTCGGATTGTTCAGTCCGGAAAAGGTCGAAACGGGAATCTCTGCACCAGTAACATCGGAATGTGAATGGACGTGAGCCGTATACGAGGCCCGTACGTACGGTTCTGTGCGGTTCTGTGAGAGGGATGAGGCGGGGAGACCCGCCTACCCTACTCGATCTGAAAGGAAAGGTTCAAACTCTTAGACTTCCCTTCAGAGTCGGGAAATCCGTTTTTTGGCTGGAAAGATCAGATAAAGGACGGTCCGGACAAAAACAGGGACGGGGGAACGTCTTTCACCGGAGCGGCTGAGACGCCCCGGACTCAAGGGGGGGACAGAGGTGTTCAGAAACACGAAAATCGGCCAACGCCTTGTCATCGGTTTTTTGCTCGTCGTCGCCGTTTTCGCGGGAGCCAGCATCTATTCATGGGTGAGTTTCAGAAAGATTGAAATGGACACGGGAGAGCTGGCGGGGCGACGGTTTCAGGAAATCAGCCTTGCTTCCGAAATGCAGCGCACCCTGCTCGAAGCTTCGGCTTCATACACGCAATATGCCCTTTCGGGTGAGAAAGCCGATTTCAACAGGGGCCAACGAGTGATCGGTGAAACGGAAAAGCTTGTGGCCGAAGCTACGGGACTTTCCATGGAGCATGAAGATATGGAAGAGCTCAGGCGGGGAGCCATGGAGGTCTCCGGCGCAGTGGGACTGTTGAAAAACGGAGCCGGAAAGATTTCGGAAGCCATGGACGGGATGAACGCAAGCCGGAGAGAAATGGAAGAAGCCCTGTCCGTATTGGAAGAAAACATCGTCACCTATATTTCCGTCGAACAAAAGAAAATTCGCGGGCAGATTGAACTCGATCTGCCGGTGAAGGCCATCATGAACAGGATCGACAAGATCGGGAAAGCCCGAAAGGTGCTCCTTGAAGCCGAAAGGACAAACGCCGATTTTTACGGAGCCCAGGCCGCTGGCGACAGGGCGGCCGCCGCCGAAGCTCTGAAGAGGCTTTCCGGACTTGAAGAAACGTTGAAAGATCTGCAAAAGTCCACATACATGCTCGAGGCCAAGGACAGCCTCGATCGGGTCGTCAAGGCCATCGGCAGGTACAGGGAATCGGCGGGGGGATTTGTTGAAAGCTGGACGGTTCTCCAGAAATTTGCAGCGGACATAAAAGAACGTGCCAGGGGAGCCGGGCAGTCGGCCCTTGCCGTCAACGAGAAGGCCTTTGCCGTAGCCGAAGGCCTGGCCGAAGCCGTGTTGGATCGGCTTTCGCAAAACGTCAGGATGACTTTGGGCGTTCTCGTCGCCGCCGCAGTGATAGGTCTTGTTGTTTCCCTGGTTATCACGAAAAGCATCAGAAAGCCTCTGCAAGCCCTGATAGACATGGCGAAACAGGCGGGTTCCGGAAATCTGGCCGTGACGGTGGATGAGAGCCGGTTTCCCTTTGAGGACGAAGTTCATGAAGTCGCCCGGGAGATGGGAACGATGATTGCGGGACAACGCCGGATCATCGAGGCCATCAGGGACGAGGCCGCAAGAAGCGAAAAACGTGCCGGCGAGCTCTCGGATCTCTCCGGGACCGTCAGGGAGGCCATGGACCGGATTCAGAAAGCCGTCGAGGAGCTGGGCTCGCTGACCGAAACCAACGCAGCATCCCTGGAGGAAACGAACGCAGGGGTGGAAGAAGTCTCAGGTGGCGCCCGTCAGGTTGCCCAATCGGCGTCACAGGCGGCTGAACTCTCCGCCCGGACCAGGCGGATCGGAGAGGAAACGGCGGAGTTCATCCAGGGAATGGTCCAGGAGATCCTGGGCACGTCGGAGCAGGCGGAGACGGGTGCCGCATCAATGCAGGGGCTCCTCGATTCCGTCGAAAAAATCACGTCCTTCGTCAGCACCATCGGCACCATTGCCGACCAGACGAACCTTCTGGCCCTGAATGCCGCCATAGAGGCGGCCAGGGCCGGAGAACACGGCCAGAGTTTTGCCGTCGTCGCCGACGAGGTGAGGAAACTGGCAGCCGATTCCAACAAGGCCGCCAATGAGATCGGGTCGCTGATAGAACGTCTTTCGACGGAAACGCGTGAATCCGCGGAGACGATCACGGCTTCCGTCAAAAGCATGAAGGAAACGGCGCAACAGGCCGGGCGGACGGGAGAGAACATCAACACCGTCATCGAGCAAATCCGTTCCATAGATGAGGCGATCACGTCCATGGCCTCGGCGGCCCAGGAACAGGCCGCGGCCAGCCGGGAGATTGCTGGTGCCGTCGAACAGATTACCGGCGCCAACAATGAAGTCGTGGAAAAGGTGGAGGGCATTCAGTCCTCTTCGCAATCGACGAGCGAAACATCCTACAGGCTTGCGGAAGAGGCGCAGGGGATGAAAGAGAATTCCGATGCCTTGAACCGGCTGCTTGAGGACTTTACCCTCGGCGATGACGACGATGCCCAAATGGAGCAGTCTCAAGCCGGATAGTCCGGATATATTCCGGCGGGTCCACCTTACCGGCTGGAGTCGGATGCAGGCAGCCGGATAGTGAAACGGGCGCCTTCGGCGGAGTCTCCGACGATGATGGAACCGCCGTGGGACTCGATGACACGCCTCGCAATGGCCAGCCCGAGGCCGTATCCGCCGGTGGGGGCGCCTGCTCTCGCCCTGTCGGCCTCCGCCCGCTGGAAGCGTTCGAAGATGATCTCCTTCGCCTGGGGCGGGATGCCCATGCCGTTGTCTTCGATGACGACTTCCCAGCTGTCTTTCGAGCGCCCGAGGATCACGCGAATCTCACCGCCGGGGGAGTCCAGGAAACGCTTCCTGGTGTATTTGACGGCGTTGTCCAGGATGTTTCCGAAAGCCCTCCAGAGTTCCGTGGGCCGTCCGTTGACGGGCGCGGGCCCGGTGACCCGGCTGTCCACCTGGATCGACTCGGCCAGCGGGTTTGCGAGAACATTTTCCGTCAGCGAATTGAGGAGTCCCGCCAGATCGAGCTCTTCGGGTTCTTCGGAGGGGACCTCCGATTCCAGCCGCGACAGCAAAAGCAGGTCATCCACAAGGGTGGTCATCCGTTCCTGCTGGGTGATGATTTTTTCGGCGATGGCTTCCCGTTTCGTTTTGTCCATGTCCCGGGAGTCGGCCAACAGCTCTGCAGCGGCCCTGATGGCCGTCAAGGGTGTCTGCAGCTCGTGACCGGCATCGGCGACAAAGGCTTTCCGGGACTGCTCGAGGCGCATCCGCTCCGTCAGGTCGTTCAGGACGGCCAGGACACCCCAGTCGATCTTGACGACCTGTGCCTCGATGAAGATTTCCTCCCGGCCCCTGACTGAGAAGACCGCACGCCCGCCGTCTTCCCGGAAGGCTCTTTCGAGGAGTTCCAGGAGCTCCGGCGTCTTGATGGCCGAAAGGTAGGCCGTTCCCTCGATCTTTTCCGGGACGTCCCTGAGGAGTGAAGAAAGGGCAGAGTTTGCATAGCGGACCCGTCCGTCGTCGTCCACGACGAGGACTCCGACGGGAAGGGATTCCAGGAGGAAACGGAGATAGCCCTGTTCGCGGCGCAGATTGCCCATGGCCGTATCCAGACGGTCCGACATGTTTTCCAGGGCCGATGCCAGCCGCTGGACCTCGAGAGTCCCCGATGAGGGAAACAGGGGCTTTTGGCCTTCCTGGAGGTTGAAGGCGGCACTGGTGAGATCCTCCAGGGGTCTTGTCACCTGTCGGAGAAAGAACAGTCCCGCCGCCATGGCGGCGCCGCCGGCAAGGAGCAGGGAGAAGAAAAGCCGAATCCGCGCTGCGTTGACAGCCTCACTGATGTACCGCAGCGAGAGGGAGGCCCGGAGGATCAGGGTGTCTCCCTGTGGATCGGCGCCCAGGCGGGCGACGTAAAGCTGTTCTTCGCCGAGGCTGCGGCTGTAGCGTGACGAGATGCCCGTGCCCGTCAGCATGGCTTCCCGGATTTCCGGACGGGAGGCGTGATTGTCCATGGTTGCCGGATCAGCCTGGGTGTCGAAAAGGACCTTCCCGTTCATGTCGATGACGGTGACACGGGTTCCCGTTTCAGGCTCGACATTCCCGAGAGCCTTACTGAACCCGTCGAAGCCCGTTTCGCCGAGGACCCCTGCAAGGAGTTCCATCTGGTCGAGGAGGGAGGTTCTCGCCTGCCGGTGCATCCGTTCCTCGATGCCGTTTCCGACGACGAACCAGCCTGCCAGCAAGGCCAGGGCAAGTACCATTGCCACAAGGTCGGTCATTCTCCCTTTCAGGGTTCTCATTCTTTGCCTGCCTCCCACTGAAGCCGGTATCCCCGTCCCCGGAGGGTGTGGAGCATTTTCGGGTTCTCCGGGTTATCCTCGATTTTGCGCCTGAGACGCCAGATGTGCACGTCCACGGTCCTGGTGTCTCCCGTGGAATATCCCCAGACCTTGCCGAGGAGTTCCTCCCTGGAGAGGACTCGACCTGCGGAACGGGCCAGCGTCTCCAGGAGCCTGTATTCCGTGGGGCTGAGTTCCAGGGGCTCACCCCGGAGGGTGACCGATTCCGCTTCGTGATCCAGGACCAGGGGGCCGACAGACGTTTTTTCCACACTCCCGACCTTCCGTCCGGTCCGCCGAAGCAGGGCCCGGACCCGCGCCAGGAGTTCCGACATGGAGAAGGGCTTTCGCAGGTAGTCGTCGGCACCGAGGTCCAGCCCGGCCACCACGTCCCGTTCATCTCGCCGTGCGGTGAGTATGATCACGGGAATCTCCCGGGTGACCTCGTTTTCCTTCATGCGCCGGCAGATTTCCCACCCGTCGAGACCCGGAAGCATCAGGTCCAGGATGACCAGATCCGGCAAGGTCCCTTCAGCCATGGCCAGTCCCTCGTCACCGTCCGGGGCGGTCTCCACCCTGTAGCCCCGTTGCCTGAGGGCGTCAGCCACGAGTTCGGCTATGGTCTGTTCATCCTCGATGACGAGAACCCGCCCGGCGCTCATGGGTCAGCTTTCATCCTCCCGGGGACGACGATAATCCGAAGCCTTGATCGTCCGGCCGGTGAGCACGTAGACGGTCTGCTCACAGAGGTTCGTCACATGGTCCCCTGCCCGTTCGAGATGCCGTGAGACGAGGATGAGCTGTGTCGCCTGCTCGATGTTCCGGGGGTTTTCCATCATGAGGGTCACCAGTTCCCGGAAGATCTGGTTGTCCAGATCGTCGATCTCGTCGTCCATGGCACAGACCATTTTGGCTTCTTCGGTGTCCTTGTTCATGAAGGCCTTCAGGGCGGCATCGATCATCTCCCGGATGAGCTCGCCCATGCGGGGCACGTCGATGAGGGGCTTGATCAGCTTCTGCCCCGAGAGCTTCCTGGTGACTTTCGCGATGTTCACGCCGAGGTCTCCGATGCGCTCCAGGTCCGTGGCCATGTGCAAGATCGCCGAAACGAGACGAAGATCCATGGCCACGGGCTGAAAACGGGCGATGATCGCCAGGGCCTGTTCGTTGATGGCTTCCGTCAGGGAGTCCAGGGCGTCGTCGTTTTCCATGACCTCCATAGCCAGTGCGTTATCCCGTTTCTGCAGAGCCCAGATTGCCTTGCCGATGGCATCCTCGGCGAGGGTTCCGAGCTTCATGAGATTTTGCTCGAGCTGTTGGAGCTGTTCGTCGAAAGCCTTTCTTCCCGACAGGGTGTTTGTCATGTCCCTTCCCTCTTTTCTTCTTGTGCAGACTCAAGCAGATTTCTATCCGAAACGGCCGGTGATGTAGTCCTCCGTCCGCCTGTCCTTCGGCGATGTGAAGATGGTCTGGGTGGGTCCTGCCTCGATCATCTCCCCCATGAGAAAGAAATTGGTGACGTCGGAAATCCTCGCGGCCTGTTGCATGTTGTGGGTCACTATGACCACGGTGTAGGTCTCGCTCAATTCCCTGACGAGCTCCTCGATCCGGGCCGTGGCCATGGGGTCCAGTGCGGAAGTGGGTTCGTCCATCAGCAGCACCTCGGGTTCCACGGCGATGGCCCGGGCGATGCACAGCCGCTGCTGCTGGCCTCCCGAGAGAGAGAGGGCGGGGCCCGAGAGCTTTTCGCGGACCTCCTCCCAGAGGGCGGCCGCCCTGAGACTTTTTTCCACCACGGGATCCAGGTTCTTTTTCCCCTTGACGCCGTGAAGCCTCGGACCGTAGGCCACGTTGTCATAGATGGACATGGGAAAGGGATTCGGCCGCTGGAATACCATGCCCACGTCCCGTCGAAGGTTGATGGGGTCCGTCCCGGGGGCGTAGATGTCCTTTCCATCCAGGTAGACCTTCCCCTCGATGCGGCAGTTCGGGATGAAGTCGTTCATCCTGTTGATGCACCTCAAAAAGGTGCTCTTCCCACAGCCTGATGGCCCGATCAGTGCCGTGACGGCCTTCTCGGGGATACTGGCGTCGATATTCTTGAGGGCATGATTGTTCCCGTAATAAAGATTCAGGTTTTCGATGACGATTTTTTCCGACATGGTGCAATCTCCTTCCAGGGTATCAGCCCCTGGCCCGCTGGCGGAGCCGGGCCCTCCAGAGAACGCCGAAAAGAGTCACGCCCAGGACAAGAGCCAGCAGGACCAGGACGGTACCGTACTGGATGGGTCGTGTCTTTTCAATGTGTGTCCCGGCCGTGGCCAGGACAAGAATATGATAGGGCAGGGCCATGATTTCGTCGAAAAGACTTTTGGCG
>Ga0182238_1000570_pt1 | contig 10775 bp, 9 predicted proteins | sample hydfrates6_PW_90_FD_132439 | JGI IMG/M metagenome (GOLD analysis project Ga0182238, IMG submission 132439) | Subsurface microbial communities from deep shales in Texas, USA - hydraulic fracturing test 6_PW_90 | ecosystem: Environmental > Aquatic > Deep subsurface > Shale gas/oil reservoir >... | reverse complement strand
TTAGTTTTTAATATTATTTATTTTCTGAATATTTTCATTAAAAATAATATTCTGGTTTATTTTAATTATAATTTATATTTGTTCGAAAGTCAAACAAATTGATTAAAGTAATTTTAATTCAAAGCCATTATTCTACTTATAAGTATATCTGGTCCTTAAAAAACATCATATGCTTACTTATCAAATATTCTTTTGATATTCTCTGTGAAAGGTGCTCTAATAATTCCTTTTTCAGTTATTATTGCTGTAATATACTTAGTTGGGGTAACATCAAATGCTGGATTATAGGCTTTAACTTTTTTTGGAGCTGTACGGCGGCCGAAACCATTTCTAATTTCTTCAGGATCTCTTAACTCTATTTCTATCTCCTCTCCAGTTTCAGTTTCCATATCAATAGTAGAAGTCGGTGCTAAAAAATACATTGGAATTCCATATTCTTTAGCTAAGATTGCAACTCCCAAAGTTCCAATTTTATTTGCCGCATCTCCATTAGCTGCTATTCTGTCTGAACCAACCAAAACTGCATCTATTTTCCCCTCCTTCATCACCTGAGCTGCCATATTATCTGTAATGACTGTCACATCAAGTCCTGCTTTATATAATTCAAAAGCAGTAATTCTGGAACCCTGTAGAAGTGGTCTTGTCTCGTCAGCGTAAATTTTAAAATCATAACCCTGATCATAGCCTAAATACATTGGTGCCTCAGCTGTTCCATAGCCAGATGTTGCAAGACCTCCAGCATTACAGTGAGTTAAAAGTCCCATGCAGGGTTCTAAAAGTGTCAGTGCATGTTCTCCAATTGCTATATCCATCTTCTGATCTTCTTTAAAAATTTGATTACTTTCTTTCAATAGTTCTTTTTTTATTTCAACTGCATTTTTAGACTTTTCTTTTTCTAATTCAAATCTTTTTTCCATTCTTTTTAAGGCCCAAAATAGATTAACAGCAGTCGGTCTGGAAGTAGCTAAATAGTCACTAATCTCTTTTAATACTTTTTCAAGTTCTGCGACAGATTCAGTTTCTACTTTATTTACACAAATATAAAGACCATAGGCAGCTGCAATACCAATAGCAGGAGCACCTCTTACACTTAATTTTTTTATTGCTTCCCAAATTTCTTCTTTTGTATCAAGTTCTAAATATTTTTCCTCTTCAGGTAATAAAGTTTGATCTAACAATACTAACTTATCATTACTCTGATTCAATTTTGCAGGTACTATACTTTTGGTCATTATAGTTCCTCCCTATTGTGTTATTCTAAATTATAAAAACTAATCAAACTAAATTATTTGTACCTCATTTTATCTTTTGGTATAATTTATTCTTCCATATTATTTTTTTCTACAAAATTATCAGCATACCTTCAAAATATATTTCTAATATCAAAAAAACGGCATAAGTCCCCTTAGTGTATGGGGACCTAGCCGTTTATTTTATATTCAACATCTTACTCAATTTTCTTTAAATATATTCTAACTATCTGTTCTAGCCTGACCATAAGTTTTAAACTTTTCTTTCATTACTTCCATTTCTTGATCAGGAAGAATAACTGGATCACCTATTGAACGAGCTCTATAGTATGTTTCTGCTACATATTCTAATTCCTCAGCAGTATTAAATGCATTTTCTATGCAATCTGCACCTGTTAGCAAGCCGTGGTTTGCTAACAGAACTCCATATCTGTCCTTCATAGCTTCAAAGGCATTTAAAGCAAGCTGTTTTGTCCCATAAGTTGCATATTCAGCACACCTTACATTATTTCCTGCTAGAGCAATCATATAATGAGAAGCTGGTAAATCCTCACGCAAAATAGAAATAGTTGTTGAATAAATCGAATGACAGTGCACTACTGAAAAAATGTCATCTCTTTTTGCATAAAATATTTTATGCATTGCATATTCACTTGAGGGTTTTTTATCACCTTCAACAACATTTCCGTCTAAATCCATTACAACAATATCATCTAATCTAATATCAAAGTAATCGATTCCACTTGGACTAATTGCCATAAGTCCTTCTTCAGGATTATAAATACTTAAATTCCCTCCTGTACCCTTTGTCAAACCACTTTCCACAAGTTTTCTTCCATATTTAATTATCTTTTCTCTCTCTAATTCTAATTTCATTTTATCCTCCTTAGATTTTATAAATCCTGGTGTATTTTATTTTTATAATTACTACTATATTTACTTCATAAAGTATAAGCAGAGCTCTTATCTAAACAAAAGTTAATGCATTGTCATACCACCTGTTACGTTAATCGCCTGTCCGGTTAAATAATCACCCATTTCAGATGCCAAAAACAAAACAACTCTGGCAACATCTTCTGGTTGAGCAGTTCTTCCCAGAGGAACCTGGGAGTTGTCTTCTGCCTCAATTTCTTCTGGAGTCATATTTCTGATTTTGGCTCCAACTACTCTTTCTCTATGTTTCATTGCAGTTTCAACTATTCCTGGACAGACTGCATTTACATTTATCTGTTCTGGTGCAAGTTCAACTGCCATTGTTTTAGTAAAACCAATGACTGCATGTTTACTTGCTACATAATTCCCCATTCCCCGGTAACCATTTTTTCCAGCCTGAGATGACATATTTATTATTTTACCTTTGTCTTTTTGTTTCAACATCTGTCTAGCCGCATGCTGGCTTACTAAATATACACCTTTTGCATTAACATCCATAACTTTATCCCAGTCTTCTTCTTTGATATCAACAGCATAATCCATAGTTGAGGTTCCAGCATTGTTGACCAGTATATCATAGCTTCCAAAATGCTCAACCACTTCTTTTGTCATTTTTTCTACTTCTTTACTATCAGTTACACTACCAGCATAACCGGCTACATTCTCTGCTCCGTATTTTTCTTTTAACTCTTCCACAGAATCGATCTGCATATCAAATATAACTACTTTAGCCCCTGCATCAAGTAATATTTCTACGATGCTTTTACCAATTCCTCTATTACCTCCAGTAACTACTGCAATTTTACCCTCTAAATCTATAGTGTACATTGATGAAATCCTCCTAATGATAATCTTTAATTTACTGGCTATTTTCTAAGTTTTCTTCTGGCTCTGATTCTGCAAATGAGTCAACCGCTTTATCCTTAAAATTAGGAATTCCAAAAATAATTGCCAAACACCCAAATACAAAAAGTAACATTGGATAAATTGTAAATGGCATTATTTTCACTGGAGATATTGCACCTATACCTGCTGCAACTAATAACTGTCCACCATAAGGTACAAATCCTTGGAACGATGCAGAAAAAATATCCAATAAACTGGCTGTTCTTCTAGGATCAATATCATATTCTTTAGAAATATCTTTTGCTAAAGGACCTGCAGTAATTATAGAAATAGTATTATTGGCAGTTGCAATATCAATTAAACTTACAAGCATGGCAATACCAAATTCTCCACCTTTTTTAGATTTGATATTAGATGTTACTCTATTAAGTAGATAATCAATACCTCCGTAATATTTCATCAACTCTACTATACCGCCTATAATCATTGCTATTATAGCTAAATTCTGCATCCAACCCATTCCTCTTTGAATATATCCTAACAATTCAAGAACTGTAAAAGAACCACCAACTAACCCTACTACACTTCCAATTCCAATTCCAATTACTAATACAACCATAACATTAAGACCTATTAAAGCACTGATTATTACACCAATATATGGAAGAATATTCATTAAAGAATACTGACCAACTTCAAAAGTAGCAGTATCAACTGGAATAAACATTAAAATTATTAGAGTAACAATTACAGCTGGTAATACAATTAAAAAGTTCATTTTAAATTTATCTCTTAATTCAACACCCTGAGTCCTTGTAGCGGCAATTGTTGTATCAGATACAAAAGAAAGATTATCACCAAACATAGCGCCCCCAACTACAACACCTAAAGCTAATGCTACACTTATTCCAGTTTGATCTGCTACACCAACAGCTATTGGAGCTAAAGCAGTTACTGTTCCCATTGAAGTACCCATTGCAAAAGAAATAATACATCCTATGGCAAATATACCTGGTAAAATAAAATTACTTGGTAGTATAGTTAGACCAAAATTAACTGTAGATTCTACAGCTCCCATTGCATCATTTACAGAGTAAAATGCACCAGCTAGCAAGAAAATAACAACTAATAAAACAATAGTTGGTTCTCCTCCACCTTTCATAAAAATATCTATCTTTTTAGTAATAGAAAGTTTTTCTCCTTCTTTATTTAACATAAGAGCATACCCTGCAGAAATAAAGAATGCTACTAGAAGCGGCATGTTTTCAAAGTCTCCAGTTACTAATCCAGTCCCCACAAATAAGATTAGAAATAAAATTAAAGGTGTTAACCCGATAAGCCTTCCATTATTTTTAGACATCTTTTTTCCCCTTTCATTTTAATGGTTCATTTTTATAAATAATGACATTATTGCGGTAAGTAAAGTAAATTTCCCCCTCCTATTTTGAATTTTTAGACAAATTTGGAATAGAACCAGCACTTATAAAATAGCACTGGCAATATATTATTAAAACACTTAAGCAAAAACCTCTTTATTTATCAGCTTATGTGCCTTTAATACATCCTGGTTATTTAAAGCAGTTAATAATTCTTTTTCATCAATTTTTTCTATATATTTAAACATTCTCTCTAAAGTATTAATCGAATAAGCAACTGCTTCAATCTGGTCTTCCCTTTTAGGAGACATATCCAAACCGATCCAGCCATTATAATTTAACTTTTTAAGGTAGTATACTAACTCCAGAGTTTCCCAAAAGTGATATGTGTTCACTATTAAATCATCATCCCAATCTCTTGAATTGTCATTTAGATGAATATGGTATAAAAGATTATATCGATCTAGAAATGCAGCTGCTTCAGCTGGATTTTCTCTTGCCACTAAAGAGTGGCCAAAATCCATAGTTACACCAAAGTTATCTACTCCTGCATCTTTAATTAAAGATGCAGCTTTAGCTGCTGTACCAATTGTAGAACGAATTCTTGGTTCTTTAATCTTATATTCTAACGAATATTTAATCTCAGGGTTGGCACTGCTAACTTCTTTTATTGATTTTACCATCAGTTCTATTTCTTTTTGATAGTCAAATTGAAAAGCATAATCATAGCCATCAGCACCAGGCCATAAGTTGACAACTGCTGCATCAAGTTCTCCTGCAATTTTTCCTGCTCTTTTTACAATTTGAACTGCTTCTTTTCTGATTTCCGGATTTGTTGAAGTTAAAGCACCTTTGCGAAATTTAGGATCACCGAAGGTTTCACAATTTACTGCAGCTATTTCTAAACCGCTAGCATCGATTAATTTTTTAGCTTCTGCAAAATCATGGTCTCCAAAATCCCCATTATAATGAACTTCAACTCCGGCTAGATTTTCTGTTTTAGCTGCCAGTTCTAGTTTTTCTTTAAAACTTTTATTCTCTTGATAACCTGCTTCACAAAATCTGTCACCACAACCACCATAAGCCCAGATTCCAACTGAATATTTTCTATCTGACATATTCGCCCTCCTTAAAGCTTTTCTAATGCTTGTTCAATATCTGCTATAATATCCTCTGGATCTTCAATACCAATTGAGAATCTAATCAGACCATCTGTAATACCACTTTCTATTCTTTCTTCTACAGGCAGTGATTTGTGAGTCATCGAGGCTGGATGCTGGACTAAAGTTCCTACATCACCTAAACTTACTGCCAGAGAAATCATCTCTAGATTATCGACTAATTTTCTCCCTGCTTCTAAGCCACCTTCAACCTCTACACAAATCAAGGCTCCATATGAACCACCCATCTGCTCTTTTGCCAGTTCATGCTGGGGGTGACTTTCTAACCCAGGAAAAATCACCTTTTTAAATTCAGGCCTTTGCTCTAAATATTCGGCAACCTTGATCGCGTTACTCGTGTGCTTTTCCATCCTGACCGGTAGGGTCTGCAGTCCTCTTTTGAGTAAAAATGCGATAAATGGCGCGATTAAGCCCCCAACCTTAGTTACCGGCTCATGTAAACCTTCTTCTATAAATTCTTTTGAGCCAACTACAACGCCAGCGATGAGATCTCCGTGTCCTCCCATATATTTAGTCGCACTATGGACAACAATATCTGCACCAAGGTCTAATGGTCGCTGATAATAAGGAGTCATAAATGTATTATCAACTACTAATTTGATCCCATATTTTTGACATAGCTCAGCTGTTTTCTTAATATCTGTCAACCGCAGAGTTGGGTTGGCTGGTGTTTCGATATGCAGATACTTTGTGTTATCTTTAATAGCTGTTTCGATATTTTCTATTTTGCTGGTGTCAACATAAGTTACATCGACCGCATATTTTGACATAACTTTATGAAAAAGACCATAAGTTCCACCATAAACTACATCACCACATATTACATGGTCACCTGCCTCTAATAAAGCAAAGGCTACTGCAGAAATTGCAGCCATTCCTGAAGCAAAGGCCTTACAGGCTTCTCCATTTTCCAAAGAAGCTATTTTATCTTCAAGCTGCAGCTCAGTTGGGCTGTGGTCTCTACCATATAAATAGCCAAACTGTTCCCCAGAAAAGATTTTACCTGCTTCTTCAGTATTTTTATAGGTATAAGTTGAAGTCTGATATATTGGAGCAACTAAAGCTCCAGTTTCTGGACATGGTTCGTGTCCTACGTGTACTGCTCTAGATGAAAAACCAATTTCTTTATTTCCTTTCATTATTAAAAATCCTCCTTAGTTATATACATTAACCATTTTTTTGCCTTCAGCAAATCGTTGTAAATCTTCGATGATCATCAAAGTGTGGTTTGTTATAGCCTGGTAAGTAGCCCCACCTAAATGAGGTGTTATAACAACATTGTTTAATTCAGTGATAAATGGATGATTTTCTGCTAAGGGCTCACTCTCATAAACATCGAGAGCTGCTCCTGCAATATCTTCATTTCTTAAAGCATCTATTAAAGCTTTTTCGTCAATTACTGCTCCTCTGGATGTATTGACAAAAAGGGCAGATTTTTTCATTTTTTTAAATTCTTTTTCTCCAAACATATTTCTGGTTTCTGCGACAACTTTAACATGAGGACTAATCACATCAGCTTCTCTGAGCAATTTTTCAAAGATTACTTTCTTTTTTACATTATCGTTGATTACAACTTCCGAGACATAAGGGTCATAGACTAAGATATCCATCCCCAATGCTCCTGCTATAGCTGCAACTTTTTGGCCTATATCACCATAGCCTGCTATTCCCAATTTTTTTCCTTTCAGCTGCATTCCTTTATAGATTACATAAGGACTATCTCCATTTAAGGCCCAGGTTACATCTTCTTTGAGTCCTGATTTGACTTTAATATCTTTTTTTTCTTCTGCTAAGTATTTACCATTTTTAAGATCCTGGTATACCATCGGAATTTTGTTGGCTATATTTAACATTAAAGCGATTGTGAATTCGGCTGTACAATCACTATTACGGCCCGGAGTATAGATTACAGGAATCCCTTTTTTATCAGCTGCCTCAGAGTCAATATTTACAGGATTTGATCTGGTACAGGCTATCAATTTTAAGTCTGGAGCACTGTTTATTACCTTTTCGGTAACATCATCATAACTTGTAATTAAGACCTCCATTCCAGCTAAATGTTCAATTAACTCTTCTTCATTTAAAATTCTTAGTTTTTTGCCCCATCCTTCTATTTTAACATCACAGACTTCTTTGATCCGTGGAAGTAGCTTTTTATCTATTTCTGCTGTTAATAAGGTTTTTAATTTCATAAAAACTCCCCTTTCTCCATAATTTTAGCTCTTTTCTGCCATAACTCTTTATTAATCTTTCTTGATTTCAAATATATTTTATATAAATCGCTATAGAGCTGGTATTTTTTAAAATCAGGAATAAATTTTTCACTGTAATTTTTCTGCCCCTCTACAACTAAATTTATATCATCATAAATACCTACTGCCATACCGGCTAGTAATGCTGCTCCTCTTGTTGCTGGGTCAGGATCTTCAACTCGATAGACTTCTTTTCCAGTTACATCAGCTATAATTTGAGCCCAAAAACTGCTTTTAGCTCCCCCACCACTTAGAAATATTTTTTCAACCTGGGGGCTATTATCTAAACAATCCCTGATTGAATAAGCTACACCTTCGTAAACTGCTCTTAATAAGTGAAACCTTGTTGCCTTTGTTGATAAGCCAAAAAATTGGGATCTGGCATTTTTATCAGCAAAGGGAGCTCTTTCTCCCGAAGAGCTAATATAAGGATGATAGATTATTCCACCTGAACCCGGTTCTATTTTTTTCATTTTAGCTTCTAAATGCTTAAATAGCCGGAAACCATCTTTTTTTGACTTTTCAACTAGATCCTGCATAAACTCATTTAAAAACCAGTCTAAATTTGGGGTCCCAGCCATAGTGGCTATTACATTTAAATAATTTTTATTTAAAGCGTGGATTTCATAACCTGAGACGCCTTCTTTTTTAGGGTTGAAATTTTCTGTTACAATTTCATTGCAACAGGTTGTTCCCAGTATAGTACAGCAGTCATTTTTAGAAACCGCACCTGTACCTAAGGCGGTTGCAACTATATCCATCAAGCCTGTAATTACAGGAGTATCTTCTTTTAACCCTGTCTGCTGAGCTGCTTTTTTGCTGATATGACCCGCTATTTCGTCTGACCTTTTTAGCTCTGGAATCAGTTCTAAATATTTAGCTATTTTTAAATTTTCAAATAATTTTGAAGCTATTTTTTTTTCTGATAAATCAATTATTGAAGTAGATGCATCTGTATATTCAATTGCTGCATCACCTGTAAGTTTAAAACGGAGCCAATCTTTTGAGAAAAATAGATAATTACTTTGATCTAATAATTCGGGATTATTTTCGGTAAGCCATTTTAAAATCACAATTTGGGCTCCAGCAAAAGGAAAAGAACCTGTTATTTTACGGTAAAGTGCTAATTGATCTTTATCATTTTCGATAGCCTCTGCTGTAGCCTGAGCTCTGCTGTCTGACCATAAAATTGCATTAGTAACAGCACTTCCAGACTCATCTATTAGCCAGCAGCCTTCACCCTGGCCCGATAAGCCAATAGCTTTGATAGCTGAGGCGTCTATTTTTTTCTTAGTTAATAGTGTTTTAACACATCTAGCTACCCTATCCCATAGTAGATTCATATCCTGTTCGATTCTTCCATCACCATAATCAATAACCTCATTTTCTTCTTCATTTTTGGCAATTATTTCCCCAATCTGGTTGTAAATAATAGTTTTAATTTTAGTAGTTCCTGCATCTATTCCTAGAAGAAAATTGTTAGACAAGATCAAGCCTCCTCTCCAAGTAAATTTTTTGCTACATCTGTTGTTGTAATTAATATATCCAAAAATTCACCTTTTAAAGCTCCAGAAATTGCTTTGTGCTTGCTTTCTCCTCCTGCAACTCCAATTACCAAAGGTATATCTTTTAGATCTTTGATATCAATGCCAATAACTGTATGATTAATCGGGTGGTCTACAATTTCTCCTTCTTCATTAAAGTAGCGAGAACAAATATCTCCCACACAACCTGCTGCAAGTAGTTCCTGGTGGTGGGTATGAGATAAATATTTATCTTTAAAAAGAGTTGCCTTCTCACTCATTTCCCCGATACCGACTACTGCTATATCACAATCTTTCATCTCCTTAAAAACATTTTTTATATTATCTTCTGCCAAAAAAGTTTTTTTAGTCTTTTTATTTTGAACATGAGATGGTGCATATAATAGGCAGGATTTTCCTCCCAATTTTTCGGCAGTTGTTCTTGCTATCTCATCTGCTTTGATAGAATTATCAAGATTATTAGATCCCCCAACCAGCTGCACAACTCTAATATCTTTATAATTATTTTGACTCATGTTTGCAGTGAAAGCAGAAAGGGTTTTTCCCCAGGATAAACCTACTTTTGTTTTAGATTTTACCAATGATTCAAAGTAATTAGCAGCTTTTTTACCAAGAAGATTGATCATTTCAGTTGGGTCATCATAGCTAACTAAAATAGCCTGTTTCAATTTAAATTTTTTTTCTAATCTACTTTCCAGTTCTGTATAAAACCCTGGTTCTTCTATTATTTCGATCCGAACTATTCCATCGTTAACTAAATTTTTTACAACTTTGTTAATAGTTTGTCTTGGTATAGACAATTTATCTGCGATTTTAGTTTGAGTAAACCCTTCATGGTAGTAATATCTTGCTATTTTAATTTTAGTTTTTCTAGAAACAGTCATAATCATACTCCTTTATGACAAATGTCATTTTATTTTACAATTGTCTTAACGATAGTTTAGCATATATTATTTTAATTGTCAAAATATTTTAAAAGTTAATTTTTTCACAAAAAATTATATTTATCTTCATCTGAATATTTATTTTTTTCTAAACATAAAAAACCCCCTTTAATAAACAGATTTCTATTATTTAATCTGTCTACCGAAGGGGATCATATCAATGAAAGAGCAGTAATTATTATTTTTTAATTTAAATCCTTTTTGGTAAAATATGGTCCCGTAAACGGAAGGTGCACATATTTTTACTGATAAAACTTATAGGTAACAGGCTGTTTTAGCTGAGCTGGTCCCTGGCGGTCGGATTCCCACTCTTTTGCTTCATCCCAGTTGGTGGGCAAGCTGTGGGGGCTGACTAAGGCTTCGACCTGCAGATACCAGGGCTCAACTTTCATTACAACTTCAGCCTGACTGGGATCTGTGATTCCCCATTTAGAAATTCGGTGTTCATA
>Ga0182238_1000569_pt1 | contig 10784 bp, 11 predicted proteins | sample hydfrates6_PW_90_FD_132439 | JGI IMG/M metagenome (GOLD analysis project Ga0182238, IMG submission 132439) | Subsurface microbial communities from deep shales in Texas, USA - hydraulic fracturing test 6_PW_90 | ecosystem: Environmental > Aquatic > Deep subsurface > Shale gas/oil reservoir >... | reverse complement strand
CAAGGGGATAACACCATTTCTGCCGCACCCAGCTGGCGGCAAAGACCAAAAACGCCGTGATCAATGGCGCGATAATAATGAGCGCAGGCAATTGTTCATTCATTGTTCTTCTCTCAACTGGGTCAGAATTTCGTCCTCTTCAAGCGACTTGTACTGTTGATACAGGCGAATACTTAATGCCAAGGCCACCCCAAGCGTGGCGACGGAAACCACGATCGCAGTAAGCATCAATACCTGGGGGAGAGGATTGACGTAATTGACGGCGTGGATGGCCTCGTGCCCGCCACCATGTCCCCCATGGTGCATGAGAATGGGGATGGTGGCGTTTTTTTTGGCGCTAATGGAGATGTAGAATAAAATGATTCCTGTTTGGAAAATATTGAGCCCTATAATTTTTTTGATCATGTTATTTTTGGCAATAATTGCCCATAATCCAAGCATCATCAGGGCAATATAAATCCAATAATTGTACTTGCCCAAAAAGGTGGATATAACGGTATCCATATTTACAGCCCCTCGTCCCAACGGCCTTCTGAAGCCACATTGTTGTAAATCAAGATCATGGAAGCCATTACGGTCATACCCACTCCGATTTCCACAAAAAGAATGCCCCATGAGCGGGCCGCAACTTCTCCGACTGGCATGATGGCCGACAACGCCGAGTAATCCAGAAAGTTCCCGCCGAGCCCCAGACAGACAAGACCGACACCACTGTAGAGCAGGACCCCGGCCGAATTGAATATCGAGAGAAAGCGTTCGCCGACTCGTCCGATAACAAAGCGCAGGTCGTGGGAAAGCGCCAGGAGCAGAAACGAGGCGCCTAGGATAACGCCCCCCTGGAATCCGCCCCCGGGGCTTTGGTGGCCGTGAAAAATCACGTAAAGCCCGAAAAGCTGGATAAACGGGGTCAGTAAGCGGGAGACAATGCGCACAATAGGGGTTTGCGGGGTCCATTTGGAGTCGATGCGTTCAAAGTGTACCGACCCTTCAGGGATTTTTTTCTCCCCAGAGACGTGCAGAACCACCCCGGTGAGATTGTGGCGGTAAAACCGTCGACGGGGGGAGGCGTTGTGGACCCGGAGCAGGAAAAAGCAGGCCAAGGCGGCAGAAAAGACCACCACCGTTTCGAACATGGTGTCGTATCCCCTGTAATCGGCCAGAACCGCGGAAACGATATTCGGCACCGAGGTTTCTTCGAGCGCCTGTTCAATATAATGGGGGGATAGATGTTCCGCCGCCGGGGAATGAGGGTCGCCAAAGGACGGAAAATCACCAGTGGCATAGATCAGCAGAAGTCCACTGATGCAAATGCTGAGCAGCGCTAATTTTCTCAATCTTTTGTCCTCCGTGTCGTGCGGTAGATAGCGGCCAAAAAGAAGACGGTGCTGGCTCCGGCCCCAACGGCTGCCTCGGTAAAGGCCACATCAACGGCCCCCATCACGGCCCAAAGCAGGCACATCATGAAGCTGTAAGCGCCATATAGAATGGCGGCGCTTAACAAGTCCTTGATTCGCAGGACGAAAAAGCCGCAAATCAGCACCAGGGTCAGGACCAAAAGGTCGACTTGCCAGATCATTTTACGTCCTCCGGGGGTTCTGGGGTCTTGGACTTTTGCCAGGGAACCAGTCCGGCCCGGTGTCCGGAGTCGACAATGGCGTGCGTCGCCGTGGGCAGGGCCAAAAAGGCAAAGACCACAATCAAAATGATTTTCAAGGTGACCAAGACGCTTGCCAGGCTCGGGTGTTCCAGCAGGTACAAGCCTATGCCGGCAACCATCATCATACTCGCCAGGGTATCCATTATGCCGGAGGCATGCAGGCGACAATAGAAATCAGGAAGCCGGATAATACCGATGGTCCCCCCGGCAAAAAAAAGCAGACCGATTCCGAGTAAAATACAGATGAGAATGTTCATACTCCACCTTTGCACTGATGAGGCGGCACATACCGGCCCCGTTTGCAGTGGTTGCACTTGCCGTGCGGGCTTTCAATTTTCGCGTGGGCGCTACTACGCTTTTATGGGCGATTGGGCAGAGCTTTCCCCCAGCCCGGCAATGGCCTCAATAGGAGCGCTCCAGGCAAACGTCTTTCAAAGCAGGCCGGCTCAAAGCCATTTTTTGGCTTCTGTGGCTGTCGCTCCCCGGCGTTTGTGGAAAAATCGGGAAACTCCGAGGACGGCGATAAAATTCAGCATCGCGTAAGCCAGAGCGATATCGACGAACATGTCCAATCGTTCGTAGAGCAGACCGATCAGCAGAAGCAGAATAGTGGTTTTGCTCCCTATGGCATTGACCCCAACCAGCCGATCCAGGGCTACCGGGCCGAAAATGGCGCGGTAGAGGGAGAGGATCATGAGCAATACAAGGACGATGGCGCTTAGAAGAAATACGGTTTGCATGTTACTCCTCGACGGCTGCGGATTCACCGAAAGTCTTTGCGACTTTGTCGCGCATGTCTCCCGGCAGGGCGGAGGCGGATTTGCGGTCGATGCCATGGACCGTAAAAACCCCTACGGGAGAGACATTCATGGTGATTGTGCCCGGGGTGAGGGTGATGGAGTTGGCCAGCGTGACCACGGACATGTCGGACTGGAGATTGCCCTGGAACTTCACAATTTGCGGATCAATGAGTTCCTTCATCCGCGGGTGGAAGACCAGATAGAGCATATGGATGTTGGCTTTGAAAATTTCTTTAAACAAAAACGGCAGGTAGAGTATGAAGCGAAGCCAGTGAGGGAGGATGCAGCGTATTTCCGAACACACGAACAGGAGGTCGCTAGAGAAATACGCGACCAGGAGGCTGGAAAGGATTCCGTAGAAGAGGTGGATAATATCGAAACGACCGGAGAGCACCACCCAGGTGGCAAATAAGATTGCGGCAGTGAAAAGGAAGTGCGAGCGCCCCCGGGGATGACCGCTGAATGTTCCTTTCGTCCTGTCGGCAACGGGGACAACACCAGGTTTGCGTTGTTCGGGAACGATAGCCATATTGTATCCTTATCGTTGGTTAGACAAGTGATGTGCTGGATTGATAATCGGTTCTTTTTGCTCGTAAATGGAGGCTGTTTACCTGAGCTGAGATGAAATTTCCACCCCCTTTGGAAAAAAAGATGCTGTTTCATTGATCAGTCAGGGCCCTGGCCTTGGCTCCGGTCCCCCCGACGTTAGGAAGCCGCATTGTGACGGCTGAGATCATAAAATCCGTGCACAATAAACGGCAGGTTGTAGTGGGGGATTTTTTCGAAGCGGATAAACCCGCGCTCCCCGGAGGATTGGACCGCAGAGAGAGGAACAATGCCTGCCGGAAGGGGAAATTCCAGCGCATGGGACTCCACAGAATTGATGCGTTCCTGGTAGTGTTCTTGCAAATAGGCGATAAGCTGGTCCCGTTCCGACTCCGTGAAGGCCTCTAAAAGAAAAGTTTGGCTCAGGCGCGGGTCCGTGGTTTCGGGATCTGTTGCTGGAGCAATGAGTTTGTCCCAGTCATAAGCGCTGGCTTCTTGGGGTGGCCATTGGGCCCGGAAAAGGTGGACCTCGACATCCCGACAGCCTTTGAAAAGGGTGAGGGTTGCCCGAAGCACATGCGCCCGCGGAGTGGGCAATGTGGCAGGAGTTTCTCCAACGGTGATATCCATGGCACCGCCTTATGGGTTATAGGGTTGCTGGTAGAGGGTATTTGGCGCGCCGTTGGCCAGTCTGGCGCAAAGCACCAACGGTTTGCGTAGTGGAGCGTCATGCCGAAGCACAACTCTGTTCGACAATGTGTTTGACTTCGGCCACGTCTTTGTCGCCGCGCCCGGAAAGGTTGACCACAATCAGCTTCTCCGGCGCCAGCGTAGGGGCCAGCTCGATCGCCCGGGCCAGGGCGTGGGAGGATTCCAAGGCCGGAATGATCCCCTCTGTTTTGGATAACAAGAAAAACGCGTCCAAGGCTTGTTTGTCACTGGCCATGACATAAGATACTCGGCCCGAATCCTTCAAAAAACTGTGCTCGGGGCCGACACTGGGATAGTCGAGGCCGGCTGAGATGGAGTATACCGGTGCGGGGTCGCCGTTCTCATCTTGGAGCATATAGGAGTGGAAGCCGTGCATGGTGCCGGGTTGGCCCAGGGTCAGGGTCGCGGCGTGGTCCCCGCATTTCAGGCCTTTGCCCGAAGGCTCCACACCCTCGAGATTGACCGCTGTATCCTCCAAGAAGCCGGAAAAGATGCCAATGGCATTGGATCCCCCGCCAACACAGGCAATGACATAGTCCGGCAACCGGTTTTCCAGATCCTGGATCTGTTCCCGGGCCTCTGTGCCAATGACTTCCTGAAAATAGCGGACCATGCTCGGGTAGGGATGCGGCCCCACGGCGGAGCCCAGCAGGTAGAATGTGTTCTCGGCGTCTTGGATCCAGGCGCTCAAGGCTTCATCTACAGCTTCCTTGAGGGTTCGCTGTCCCGATGTGGCGGGCACGACATTGGCCCCCATCATTTCCATGCGGAAGACATTGAGTTCTTGGCGGCGGATGTCCTCTTCGCCCATGCAAATGGTGCACTCCATGTCCATCAGCGCTGCCGTGGCCGCTGTAGCGACCCCGTGTTGTCCGGCCCCGGTTTCGGCGATAATCTTTTTTTTGCCCATCCGCCGGGCCAACAGGATTTGACCGATGGTGTTGTTGACCTTGTGGGCACCGAGGTGATTGAGATCTTCCCGTTTGATGTAAATCTGCCCCCCCCCGAGGCGCCGGGAGAGATTGGCGCAATGGTAGAGAGGCGAGGGCCGCCCGGCATACGCGCTTAAGTAATAGGAGAAGTCGCGCAGGAATTCCGGATCCTGTTGGGCGTTTTGGAAGGCCTGATCAAGCTCGTTAAGGACGTTTTGCAGGTTTTCGGGGACAAACTGGCCGCCGTAGGGGCCGAAAAAACCATCTGCGTTCGGGGTGTTGGACATGGCGGTTCTCCTTGTTCCGGGCCAGTCTGCTGCTGCGCGTGGCCCAAAAAAAACCGCGTACAGCTGCCGGACTGCCGCGGGAATTTTTGTCATCTCGTGTGCACACGTAACCACGGCCCTGGATGTCAGGACCCCCACCAATACATCGAAAGATGGAATACATATGCATTTTGCATCATTTCTTTTTACCTTTGCCTTCAGAAGCTGTCAATGCCGGGCGGTGGATTGCCGTTTGCCCCAAGATCCCCTACGATGACAGGAAAAGGAGAAATCAGCGGTTTATGAGCGACCAGTTCCATCTTGTCACCGATATGGTCCCCCGTGGGGATCAGCCCAAGGCTATTGACCAGTTGTGCGCAAACATTGCCGCCGGCGTCAGCGACCAGGTGCTGCTCGGGGTCACCGGCTCCGGCAAGACTTTCACCATGGCCAATGTGGTGGCCCGCTTGAATCGTCCGACCCTGGTTATGGCCCCGAACAAGACCCTGGCGGCACAACTGTACAGCGAATTCAAGGAGTTCTTCCCGCACAACGCGGTTGAATATTTTGTCAGTTATTACGATTATTATCAGCCGGAAGCCTATCTGCCCCATTCGGACACCTATATCGAAAAAGACTCCTCGATCAACGAGGATATTGACAAGCTGCGCCACGCGGCCACACACGCCCTGTTGACCAGACGGGATGTTCTCATTGTCGCTTCGGTATCCTGTATCTATGGGCTCGGCTCACCGGAATATTACGAAAAAATGGTCGTGCCTGTTCATGTGGGGCAAAATCTGGCCATGGACCAACTCATGTCTCGGCTTGTTGAAATCCAATATGAACGAAACGACTATGATTTTCATCGGGGCACGTTTCGGGTACGGGGCGATGTCCTGGAGTTGATCCCCGCCTATCGGCATGAGCGTGCCCTCAGAATCGAGTTTTTCGGCGACGAAATCGACGCTCTGTATGAGACGGACCCCTTGACAGGGGAAGTTTTGGGCCCTCAGGAAAAGGCCCTTATTTTTCCCGGCAGCCACTATGTTTCGGACCAGGAGAATCTCAAGCGGGCCATTGACGATATCCGCGATGAACTCCGTGCCCGGCTCACCTGGTATCGCGAGGAGAATCGACTGGTCGAGGCCCAGCGTCTGGAGCAGCGCACTCAGCTTGATCTGGAGATGATCGAGGAATTGGGATATTGCAACGGCATTGAAAATTACTCGCGCCATCTTGACGGCCGCGCACCCGAGTCGCCGCCTTCGTGTCTGCTGGATTATTTCCCCTCCGATTTTTTGCTCTTTCTGGACGAATCGCATGTGTCAGTGCCCCAGATCGGTGGCATGTTCAACGGGGACCGGTCCCGCAAACAAACCCTGGTTGATTTCGGATTCCGTCTGCCCTCGGCTTTGGACAACCGACCACTCTCGTTTGACGAGTTTCTGAAGCGGCTCAATCAGACGGTGTATGTTTCCGCCACGCCCGGCAATTGGGAGCGCGACCGCGCCAGTGGCGAGATTATTGAACAGGTTATTCGCCCCACTGGCCTGTTGGATCCCCAGGTTGAAGTGCGACCCACCGGGGGCCAGATGGATGACCTGCTTGCTGAATGCCGCCAGCGCATGGACAAGGACGAACGGGTTTTGATCACGACCTTGACCAAACGGTTGGCTGAGGATTTGACCGAATTTCTCCATTCCCGTGGCGTCCCGTCACGTTACATGCACTCGGATATCGACACTCTGGAGCGCGTGGAGATCATCCAGTCACTGCGCCGTGGAGATTTTCACGCCTTGGTCGGCATCAATCTTTTGCGCGAAGGGCTCGATCTGCCGGAAGTGTCGCTGGTGGCTGTTCTCGACGCGGATAAGGAGGGGTTTTTGCGCTCGGCGCGCTCCTTGATCCAGACCTTTGGACGGGCCGCTCGCAATCGCAATGGGTGTGTGCTGCTGTATGCCGATAAAAAGACCCCGGCCATGCGCGAAGCTATGGATGAAAGCCACCGCCGCCGCTCCCTGCAGGAAGCCTTCAATCTTGAGCACGGGATTACTCCCGAGAGTATCCGCAAGCGCTCCGGCCATGCCCTGGCCCATGCAGGCAAGGAGCAAAGCGAGATGGCCAAGGCCGCCGAGACCACGAGTTCTTACGGCAGTGACCCCCAGAAGTTGGAAAAGGCCATCGCCCGGCTGGAGCGGGAGATGCGACAGGCGGCCAAGGATCTCGCCTTTGAGCGGGCGGCTTCCTTGCGCGACGAGGCCCAACGGTTGCGGCAAACTCTGGTGGAAATGGGGTGAGGCGTGTTCAAGCCAAAAAAGCGGGGTGACTATTCAAGGGTCAGACACGGGTGGTGGCGGCGTTTTCTGCGCTGGAGGTTCCAAAATGCTGTCGCCTGGCCGTTTTGTGTGGGCGGGGGAGCTCTTATCCTGGTTTTTGCCTACGGCATGTTCATCTATATGGGGCTTGAAGGATGGGGGGCCCTGGACAGCTTTTACCAGACAGTGATCACCCTTTCGACGGTCGGCTTTGAAGAGGTCTATGATCTCTCCCCTCAGGCCAAATTTCATACATCCATGCTCATTTTGGCCGGCGTCGGGAGCTTTGCTTATATCGTGGGTTCGTTCACTCAGATTCTCGTTGAAGGACAATTACGGAGCTTGTGGGAGAAACGGCGCATGCAACGATTCATCGACGCCTTGGAAGACCATTTCATTGTCTGCGGTTACGGCCGCATCGGTTCGGTGGTGGCCAAGGAACTCCATCGTGAAGGGTACGGAGTCGTGGTCATCGATAACGCCCCTGAGGTTCTCGACGAATTAGAGCAATCCGATCTGTTGTTTATAGCCGGAGACGCGACTTCGGATCAGATTCTGCTTCGCGCGGGGCTCAAACGGGCCAGGGCGATCATTGCCGCTTTGGATGCGGATGCTGAAAATGTCTATGTGACGCTGACTTCCAAACAAATGGTTCCCAAGTTGCTGGTTATTGCTCGGGCGGCTAACGAGCAGTCTATTCAGAAGTTGGAGTATGCCGGAGCAGACAGGGTCTTGACTCCTCACGTGCTGGGAGGCATGCGCATGGCCCAGCTTGTCCTGCGCCCTACTGTGACCGATTTCCTCGATTTGGCCATGCAGGGAAAGCATATCGATTTGCAGATGGAGGAGCTGGAAATCAGCCCCGGGTCCTGGCTGGTGGGCAAGGACATGCTCCATTCCGAGATTCGCCCCCGGTTTAACCTGATCGTGATCGCCATCCAGAAACCGGACGGCTCCATGATATTCAACCCCCAATCCGATACTGTCATTGAAGTGCGCGACACCCTTGTCGTTGTCGGAAACCGAAATGATCTGGACGCCTTGGAAGAGATCACCACAGCCTCGCATACCCTGGACGCCTCGTAGCACCCCCTGGTGAGAATTCCCCGCAAGACCGCTGGACGTTCAGAGGGTGCGATATGTGGGCTGCGCTTTTGTTTTCCGGCTGTGTCGGCCTCATGGGGATTGTAAACACGGGGTGCTCATGACGTTTTTTTCAACAATCTGACAGCATCACACAACCGGAGTCTGCCTGAAAAACAGGCGTTCTCGAGATGCAGCCACGAGGGACGATAATGGCCGAGCAGTCTGTTCAAAGCCGGGTGGCCTCCTTGCGCGAAACCATTCGGCACCACGATTATCTCTATTATGTCCTGGATGCTCCCCAGATAAGCGATAACGAGTATGACGCCCTGTTTAAGGAACTCCAGGCGCTGGAACACCGGTACCCCGAGTTGGATGACCCCGCCTCACCCACCAAGCGGGTGGGGCAGAAACCTTTGGCTGCCTTTGCCCACCGCGAACACAGTCTCCCCATGGCCAGTCTGGACAATGTTTTTTCCCTGGAGGAATTCCAGACCTATGTCCAGCGTCTGGAGCGACTCCTTCCCGGTGAAGAGATCACCTTCTGGGTTGATCCCAAGATGGACGGACTGGCGGTCGAGGTGATTTTTGAGGCCGGCCGGTATGTCGCGGCTTGCACCCGGGGCGATGGCCGGGTGGGCGAGGACGTCACCGCCCAGATGCGTACGGTGCGCACTGTCCCTTTGCAATTGCGCGAAGAAGGGGTCGAGGTGCCCGACTACATCGAGGTCCGCGGGGAGGTGGTCATGCATGAAGACGATTTTGCCCTGCTCAACAAACGGCAAACTGAGAACGGAGCCCGCCCATTTGCCAACCCGCGCAATGCCGCGGCTGGTTCGGTGCGCCAATTGGACCCGGAAGTGACGGCCAAACGCCCGTTACGTTTTTTCGCGTATGGCGTCGGAGTGGTGCGCTGGTCCGGAGCAAAAACGGTCTGGTCGCGGCAGTCCGAGGTCATGCAGGGGTTGCGCGAACTGGGACTGCCGGTTGCCCCCAAAGCCCGCTGGGCCGAGAGTGCTGCAGCGGTGGAGACCTATTACCAGGACCTTGGCGCCAACCGCCACTCGCTGGGCTTTGAAATCGATGGGGTGGTGGCCAAGGTTGACCGGCTCGAGCAACAGCACCGTCTGGGCAGCACTTCCCGGGCGCCCCGCTGGGCTTTGGCCTTGAAATTTCCCGCCCACCAGGCGGAGACGGTATTGGAAGATATCCAGGTCCAAGTGGGGCGCACCGGGGTCTTGACTCCCGTGGCCGTGCTGCGGCCGGTGGAGGTTGGGGGCGTCACGGTCTCCCGGGCCACGCTGCACAATGAAGATGAGATCCGGGCCAAGGGCCTTCGAGTGGGCGATCCGGTGCTTGTCCAGCGCGCCGGAGACGTCATTCCGGAAGTGGTGCGTCCTTTGACTGACAAACGTACCGGAGAGGAGAAAACATTTGTTTTCCCCCAGACCTGCCCGGCGTGCGGCAGCCCGGTTTCTCGGCTCGGCGATGAAGTGGCCAGGCGGTGCGTGAACGCCGCCTGTCCGGCCCAGGTCGTTCAGCAACTCATCCATTTTGTCTCCAAGGCCGGGCTGGATATTGAAGGTCTGGGGGAGCGCTGGGTCCAGATTTTCGTGGACCAGGGGCTGGTCCGCTCCCCGGCTGACCTCTTTCGGCTGGAGGAAAGAGACCTCGTGCCGCTGGAGCGCATGGGCGATAAATCGGCCCGGAACATGATCCAGGCCATTGACGCCGTCAAATCTTCGGTCCGGCTGGACCAACTTATCAGTGCTTTGGGCATCCGGCTGGTAGGGCGGCGGACCGCCGAAATCCTGGCTACCTCTTTTGAGGACCTTGAGGCCCTGGCGGAGGCCGATTCTGAAACCCTGCAGCACATCCCGGATATCGGACCGGAAGTGGCCGCCTCACTGCGCCGTTTTTTTACCACCCCGGCCAACCAGGCGCTCATTCGGGATCTGCACCAACTTGGCGTGTGGCCACGGCGCGAGACTGGCAACGGATCTGATGCGGACCAGTCTGCCCCTCTGGAAGGACTGCGTTTTGTTCTGACCGGGGCGTTGTCGGACATGAGCCGGAGTGCGGCCAAGGATGCTATCGAGTCCCGTGGGGGCAAGGTGGTCAGCGCTGTTTCCAGTAAGGTGGATTACGTGGTCGCTGGGGAGAATCCGGGCAGCAAGCTGGATAAGGCCCGGGAACTGGATATCGCCGTTCTCGACGAGACGGGGCTTCACGACCTTTTGGCTGGGTAGCTGATCCTTGATATCCCCTTGCCAGCAGCCCGAGCCGCTTTCCCAAACGGTGGCAGCACATGAGGCCGGGAGGGTCACTGCTTGAGACGTTGCATTGGACGTCAGCCAAACGCTCGTGGCAGAAGTGAGCTGGGGGCAAAGAGCACTGCGTCTCGCCGCAGACGTGGAACCACGTGGGGTGACTTCAATCTGTGGCTTGGCGCCCCAAAATGATCGGGGCTT
>Ga0182238_1000568_pt1 | contig 10787 bp, 13 predicted proteins | sample hydfrates6_PW_90_FD_132439 | JGI IMG/M metagenome (GOLD analysis project Ga0182238, IMG submission 132439) | Subsurface microbial communities from deep shales in Texas, USA - hydraulic fracturing test 6_PW_90 | ecosystem: Environmental > Aquatic > Deep subsurface > Shale gas/oil reservoir >... | reverse complement strand
CATATATCGTTTCCAGAATAATACATATCAAATACTGTATCAGGTGATCCGTATGTAGGGGAACTGGAATCGAACTCAAATTCCAGAATTTGTGTATCGGCTGGTACATCGACAAATATATATGGGATTTGTGGTGTACCTTCTATCCATGTCCATTGGTCGAATGATGCACTTTTTGTATAGTTGACAGGTGTGTCCGCGCTTGCTGTTGATGTCATAAACATCATGATTAATAATGTTATTAATAATACGTTTTTCATTTTCATAATAATCATTCCATTGATTTCATTGATCTGTTCATCCAGAGCTGAATTAGCGCCATAATTTCGACAAACGTGACCAGCGACTGGATCACTGTCACCTGGGACATAGGCATATGGAAAATAGTGTATGCATACCACCCTGGTACAACCAGAAGACCCAAAAATCCGACAAATGTCTTCAGTGCGTGCAAAACCATGACCGCACCCGTGAAAAGGGATATTCCGTCCGATATAGACGTTGTACTATTGTCACTTGTGCTCATGCTGTCGAGTTGTTCTTTCAGTTTTTCGTCCTGTATTTTCAGTTGCTCTGCCGAAAAATCACTACCGCTGGATGTATCGTCCACTCCGAACGACATACTGATAGCGGTCGACATACAACAAACAGCAACGATGAACATCATGATTGTATGTATTCTCATTGTATCAGACTCCCTCTTTTCTTGCATGTTTCCCGATCAGTGCAGCTGCAACAATCATGGTAATCACTGTGAGGTGCCCGAATGTCAATATAGGAATTTCGAACAGATATGCCACCCAGAGCATGACTGTGGCGCTCAATGCCCCCGCTTCGGGGTTGTATGACCCTGCCATGGATCCCAGAATGATTGTCATGATCAAAACCACCGCTGATAGAATCCAGTCGGTGTGTTTTTCGGACATATCGATGTGATATATGGAAGTCGGGGATCGAAGAATATAATCATGTGATGTATTCCCAGCAATCCTGGATGTGCCTTCTGGTACTGTTCCTTCCCAGAGTTGTGTATATTGCACCGTCCCGTCATCTGGATTTTCTTCAACCAGAATGAATTTGCCAATAAATTCTTGATCACAGGAAATAATCGCTTCTCTTTCGGATTCGTGTTCGAAAAGATACGTAGAATTTGTATAATCACTATATTCTATAGAAATATTATAGTTGTTCCCAGCGGGTACATCGATGATATCCCCAGAATCGCTACCAGGCATGATGTAATATGTAGAATCCGAAGGTCTACAGGAATGCACCAGGACATCGTTCAGGTAGATGTCATATAATACTTGTTTTTCCAGAATTTTCGTTATTTTTCCGTTGGAATCCGTATATCCGTCGAATACGACTGTATTGGTTTCCTGTTGTTTGATTTGCACATGTTCGTTCGAATATCTGGAAAAAATCCCTTCCATGAAAATCATTGTGACTGTGTGGTCTTCGTAGAATGTACCTGCACCGTCCGTTTTTGTCATGTGTACGATTGTTTCTCCGTTGGCGTCATCAATATATTTGTCATTATATCCTGTACATTTGACAATTATATCCGATGTACCCGTCCCGTCTACAGAAAAAAACCCGTCTCTGTTGCTTATTTCTGATTTTGTGCCTGCTGATATGACTGCACCAGGTAATGGTTGAGCATTCGAATCAAGAATATATCCGTATATATCAGTGGTTGGTTCGTTGATTGGATTGATTGATATTGATTGTGTCAGATTGCGTTCCAATCCTGCAACCGTACTGTATATTTTCACAGTATATGATCCATGTGGAAGTGAGAATACATGCGATCCTGTACCAGAATCATCCGTATATTCTGATACCTTGTGTGTATCGTCCCATATTTCGGCTCTTGTTCCCGAAAATGGATACCATTCTGCAATATAATCGTGATAATACCCCGCGGTATATTCCACGTCCACAGATGACGTGCCCTGGTATTCGGTATCCCATATCTGCGTTGTGATTGTGATATTTTTGCCAGATGTTGTACTCGTTGCAGATGCATGGAATGTTTCGTCTACGACGTATCTTTCGTACAATTCCATATCCATTGGTTGTACGTGATATCGTATAGTATCGTCTGGAATTGGCGTATAGTCCGTGGTGGTCATATTGGGATCATCCAGCGGGATGACATCGAATTCCATATCGTCCCCAGTGTATGATATAGTCATGTTTCCCGTGGGTATATATGCAGAATCGAGCCACGGTACATCGAAAACAGAATGAGTGTCGTTGGTAGTACATGCAACATCTATAGAATATTTTTCCGTGGTTGAGACTAGGTATGGTTGTGTTGGATCTGTGCAATTGATTGTATATGTCCCAGGTGCACATGCTCCAAGGTTCCACGTTTCAGTTGTACCACTTGTTACTGTTTTTTGTATTCCGTTGATCGTGAAATCGTTTGTCATTCCAGTATTATTGATATTGATTAGGATTTCTATTGGTTGGTGGTTTTCGTCACCGATGAAAACATTGCTGGTATCATCCATTGCATATGATCGGTCTTCTTCCATTACAATCTGGAATGGATCAGTATCCGCCACGGCGGGCTGTATCATACATACCAAGAAAATCATGAACAAACATATTATACTCTTTTTCATTTTTCAGCCCTCCGTAGCATGTTGATTTTAATAAAATTCGCCTTCTTCTTCTTCGTCCTCTTCCTCTTCTTCCTCTACAACATCCTTGATTTTTTCAATAATGTTGGAATTGTTCAGGTCAAGGACTGCGTTTTTGACTTTTTCGATACCGTCCCGTTCTGAATATGCGTCAATACCCGCTGCGGTGATTGATATACGAACGGCTGCTTTTGTTTTTTCTTCGTTTTCTGGTGGTATCATTACTTATCCCTCCGCATTGCTTTTTTGATTGCTTCCAGTTCGGTTTTTGAAAACTTTTTCTGTTTGACCGATACCGATCCATTCATTGCCTGAAGGTCTTTTTTCAGTTTTTCAGATTGTTTCTTGGTGAGTGGCTCGTATGTGATTTTCTCTTTGATCCCTTCGACCTGTAGAACATACTTCGGAACCACGCGTATCTTTGCACCAAGATTTTTTCTCAGATATTCCGCCGATTTTTTGGCTTCGGCTTTTGTCATCGGTTGATACTCTGTTCCTTTTTTGATACTGTTGAGCGTGACAATGTATCTTGTCAGGTTTTTCGTACCAGTCGATCGTTTCTTCGTACCCGTCGATCGTTTCTTCGTATTGGTTGTTTGCTTCTTCTTCGTGGTTGGCATATTATTGACCTCGTTTTTATTTTTATGATGATATTAAAACATGCTTCAGCATGTCGTTTTGGTTCATTTTGATTTTCTCCTATGAAAAAAAATTAAATTAGATCGGACAGTGAAGACATCTGTACGGTGTTTTCTACTGTTTTCGATCCAATTGACAACTTGTTTATTTTTTTCTTGTTGTTCTTCTTCGATTCGGGCAAGTGTGCATATACTGGTGGTATCACCAGTGGTCTTTTTTTGAATTTTTCCTTTGTGGGTATACGTGTTGTTGTTTCCTGTTTTGTGATTTGTTCAAGCATTTCTTCGGTTGTTGTGCTTGTGGCTGATTCTGTAACCAATCTTGACATTATAACCTGGTCATGTTGTTGTGTATTTTCATAGAATTGTTGCATGGATAGTACGGGGATCATGGTGTATTTTGATACATATTTTGGTATGTTTTTGGAATTAATGAATGCGTCATGTTCCTGTTTTGCACTATTTTTTGATTTTGATGCACTCATACCCCTTGTTTTTCCTTTCGATGATACTTTTCCATTCATTATAGTCATCAATTCTGATTTTTGGATTTTCGCATATTCCACGGACAACAGGTCATCCAGATTAATTTTTAGTGGTTCTCTTGTTTTTGTTTTGACCTGAATCCCGCCTGGTGTGCGATGTAGTTCACCAATCGGTGTATGTACGGATTCGGGGTTCCTTGTGAGTGGTTGTATGTTTTCTGGGAATGTTTGTTTGATTTTTGCATATTGTACAGGTCTGGCCAGATCCATGTACTCTGGTCCAGATGTTTCTGTTGCTTTCATTCCTTCAATCAGTTTGACTTCTCTTGCTACTCCTTCCACAACGTTTCCTTCTTGTACTTTCCCCCGTGGTTTGAGCGATATGTCCGCTGGTGTGATATCCTCGTGCTTGATTTTTTCAATTTTGAACGGGAGTTTGAATTTTGATTTCGGTTCGGATAATTTTAAAAATCCGTTGCTTGTTTTTGGTAATGCTCCTATTTCCACGGGTTCTGCAATTCGAAAATTGCCATAATCAGTTTGAATTTTCTGTAAAAAATTTTCTGGGTTGAACTTGGTATTTTGTTTCATCGCCATCAATTGATTTTGATTGATTTTGAAATATGCTTCTGCGATACCAGGCTCCACTTCCCGTCCGATGTATGTATTTGGTTCCAGTTTTGGTACATTCCCAGGTAGTTTTCCTGGTTCCATTTTCCCAGAAGGTAATCCTTTCGGTGCTGATTCCAGAGTGGGTATTGTGTATTGTTTTGGTGCACTGGTTGGTGTATTTGATACAGGAAGATGTGTTTTCAGAAGAATGTCATCGGCGGGGGGCTTGTTTGACGTGATCCTGTACGGTATTTTTGGTCCAGATATGTTTGATATAGTTTTCCAGCCCTTGGCTGCACCCGCGCCCATGATAGCGTATTCTACCAATTTTTTTGGCATATCTTCCTTTTCTGTGTTGGCAAGATCATATCCCATCACTCCGAATGATCCACCTGCCACAGCGGGCTCCACCATTTTTCCTGTGGATGATACAACTTTTCCCAATTTTGGCGAAAATGTAGCGACCCGTGCACCTGAAGACGCAAGCCCCGCCCGTGTACCGACTGCAGCCAATTTTGTACCAGCACCAAGTGCCCAGCCACCCAGGTACATTGAGCCCGCTGTCACGGCTGATGTTACGGGTTTTTCTTCAATATAATCGTATAAGGAATTATACAAATCCGTAGAAATGTTTGATATATTTTGTATTGATTCGGGTGCAGATTGTAGATTTTGTTGCCGTTTTTGGTATGCTTTTGCATATGCTGGATTGCTTGCCATTAGGTTCTGGTGCATTTCTTGTCTGTCTTTTTCGACCTGAGAACGTTCTGGGATATATTTTGATACCCGTTCATCATATTCGTCCAGTTTTTCCCCGACATCTGATACGAAATTGGAAATATTTTCTTTCGTGTCACGGAGAAAATCAGGATGTGCTGCCTTATACTCATCTGTTTGTTTGATATTTTGTACGTATCGATCGTATGCACCGTCATATCCCAGTTCCTGTTCGTATAGATACTGTTCTGTAGCCTTGTTTCGTTCTTCGGATGTGTGTATCCCGTGTTCCTGTTCCCGTTTTCGGAGTTCTTCCATTTGTTTTTTGACTTTCTCACGGGCTTCGTTTTGATATTTGTTCGACTCCTGATAGGTATTGATTATTTGTCCTGGATCTGCACCAAGTTCTTCCGCCATATATGCAGCCATGTAGGAATTGATTGTTTCCTGTGGTACGTCAACATTTTCAAATTTTTGATTAACACGATTGATTGCATTTTGTCTGGCCTGTTCCAGTTGTTGTTCCTGTTGTGTAGGTGCACCCGCTTTTGCAAACGGGGATACAGATTGATTGTTATTGTTTGATTTTGATTGTTTCGGATTTCGACGTCTGTCATCCCATACACTGATACCTGTCACATCATTGCCATACTTGTCGATTACACGCGGTCCAGAGGAAGATTTTGAACGACCGCTGGAGGAAGAAGAGCGTCTAGAGGTATTGTTTTTCTTTTTGGAAGATGATTTATTTTTCTTTTTTGAAGAAGATGAACTATTATTATTATTCTTCCTTTCACTGGAAAATGGACTGGTACCCGTTACATCTTTCCCCGATGCTGATATTACTCTTGGTTTTTTTGTCATCTTACCATACCTCTTGTTCTGTGTATTCTTCCGTTACCTTGTTTATTTTTACAATATTTTTGATCGGCTTGATCACAAACAACGTGTAGCATACAAACGTGGGCAACCAGCACATTATTTCGATTAGTGTTTTTGATGATGTGAAGAACGACCCATTACCCCATTCCGAAAACATCATTGTATGTACCATTTCCGCAGGAAGACTACTCTCAATCGCATAGAAAACATACATCGCAGCGGGGAAAACCAGATACAAAAACATTATACCCATCATAATTCCCGTGACAATCAGTCCCACGCCCTCGATGTAATCGTTGGTTGACAATTCCGAACCCATGCTTGTGGACATCACATATCCAGATATACCTAGTGCAAAAATCACTGGCGTGATATTGATCAACATAACGAATGTATCAATCGTATCGGCTGCTGAGGACGTGAGAGGAATTGCTTCGGGAAGTAGTGTGGATATTGGATCGATAGCGATCAGTAGCAGCGATATGAATATCGAAAAAATCACAAATGCGATTAATGTATACAGTATTCCGCCCGTGATTCCGCTGTCCTCATTTTGATACATTGTAATTCCTCTTTTGTATATACTATAATGTATATATTATAATAACTAATATATATAAATTATCCGAAAAAAATATCACTTGTTTCCCTGCTGCAACGCGCGATATTCGGATCGAATTGTTCTTACATGACTACTTGCAGGAATTGGTCCGATACCTTGTTTCTTGTATTCACGGATCGCGTGTGGTATGGATTCGTATAACCCTGCTTCGATATCTCGAATCATTTCTATAGCTGTATCTTTTTTGTTTCGTTTTGGTTCTTTTTTGAGTGTTGGCCCATTATTTCCCTGTACTTCCATATCTGCCATAGATTCTTCCAGCGTCTCGATTATACCATCCATGAGTTCACCGCTTGTCAACGCGTCTCTTCTTCTGTCATATTCCTGTGCAAGGGACTCGGGTGGATACCCGAAAACAATATGTGTCATTTTCTTCCCAGGTGATCTTGGAAAAATATGTCTGATACCAGAGCCTTCCATGTGTTTTGGCTCGATCTTGTAAATTTTTCCAATAGTCAATCCATATTTATATCCTGGGATTTTTTTCAATGGTGGTTGCATAATGATTTTGTAATATACTGATTCTCGTCCCACCTTGTCGATATACGATGCATTCGGCACGGTGAAAATAATAAGATTATTCAAAACCCTGATTGTTTGAATCATGTTATTAAGTGCCTTGTTTTCTTTTTTGTTGAAATCTCTTGCACCATACCCGACCCCAAAATCGTCAAAAATGAATATACCGTATCTTTTCAAAAGTTTTAGGACGCTTAAAATCTGGGAAGGTAACATTATACTCATGTGATCTATGTTGAAATAATCGGAAGGCTCCTCGCCAAGAATATCACATAGTTCGATCGCAACGTGACATGCCAATGTCATTGCAGAATATGATTTTCCACGTCCCTGTCGTCCAATCATCAGAATCAGAACGTTTTCATTTTTTCCAGAGGTCAGTGTTTCGGCTATTTCTCTTGCAAAAGTCCTGGAATCCGTGGTATCTTTTGTGGCTATTTTTGCACTCATTCGTCTGCCTCCATTTCGTCATCTGTGAGATCCAGCCCCATTTCCAGCAATTCTGCTGTTGCTTCTCTTTCTTTTCGAAGACGGGCTTCTCTTTCTTCTTTGGTGGTCTTTTCCTCGTCCACATGTTCGAACTCGTCGTTCGATTCTGTACTAGAACTAGAATCAGTATCAGTTGACGTTTTCTTTTTTGGGAATGCGAAGGAATCCAGGACGGTTGGATCAGTTGATTGCAATTTTTCAGGGCGTGGAATACGTAGAACTTCCTGTCTTTCGCGAAATCCAAGAAACTTATCACACTTTTCAAAACATGTATCAACCAGTTCGTAGATAGCGAAAAGAATCTCTCTGTGTTCTTCGTCTACGTCCAGATCTTTCATCTGGATTTCTCGTACTTTTTCGATATATTCCATTCTCATATCGGTCGATTGTTTCCGATCCATGATGTACGAAGGAAGAAAAAGGACTATCTGTTGTAGTCTTTTGATGCTGTCATTGGATTTTGCATTTATATATTGAATACTCTGTAAAGTATTATAAAATGATTGTGTGTGTAAATCTGATACAGTTTCCTTCCTGTTTTCTGTAGTGATGACAAATTCGTCTGTTTCATCGTCCGTTTTCAGTTGCATTTTTTCCCCTCACTCAAATATTTTAATCAATTTCCTGTTTCGGATTTCTGTCAAAAAATGTTCTACATTTTCCACGATTTCCTGGTCGTCTGGAATGTTTCCGTTTTGTATTTCTTTGAACATGGTTTCCATTTTTTCGGTATCTCTGATCTTTTTCGAAAAAATATAAAACGCCATTTTGAGCGATGATATCACCTCTCTACGACGTGCTTGTATATTTCCTGGCATACCCAGGATAACCATGTCATAATAGTTCATATATGCACCAAGCAGGGATGACCATACCCCTGCTGGTACCGAATTGACATCTTGTCCTGTTTCTATTTCCATACAATTACCCCATCACGGAATGTAGAATCACTACTCCGAATACAGTACCACCCAAAAGAATTGCAGCAGCGTACAGATAATAGTGAATTGTATTATCTTTGAGCATGTGTGCGATTTTTTCTCTCAAAAGGTGTACAGATTCTGCGGTCACGGAAGTATCCGTATGGTATGCAGGGATCCAAACATACCCATCTTCCAGGTCCATATTTTCCAGTTGATGATATACGTCCCATGTGTGTTTTTTGAGATGTTCGATCTTATCCTGTCTTTCTTCTTCCGTGTTGTCCTGGCATGTTGCATTCACATATCCGACAATTTCTTTTTCAGGATCGGGTGCTTGTACAAATCGTATAATCTCATCTGATATGTCTTCCATTTGTTCGATTTTTTGGAATCGCATGACTTCCCGTATATCCACGGGTATAATATCTCCAGTTCGAACAAATCCCAATGTACCCGTAGATGTCCTCCATTTTGCGGACGGCTGTGCATGTGCTTCGGATAGGAACCCGTTTTCTGTCATAATATTGGACGATTGTACAGCGGTTGTCGGTTGCACACGTCCACTTCCAGCCACTGCAAGATATATGTTCGATCCACTGGATATGGAAAAATAATAGTTCCGTATTTGGTTGTACTTTCTATAGAAAACAAACAACGTGATACATGCAACGACTATCCCCAATCCCATGAGAACGATGTTGAAAATCCCCGCTGCAGATGATACGATAGAACCCATTCCTGGTATCATATTACACACCTCCCAGTTGCATATACAGATACAAACCAATCACAGACAATGCACCGATCGATCCAATCATTATATATTTTTTGAGCGTGTCGTGGCTTGTACGCTGGCTTTGTTTGATTTCTGCCTGTTCTCTTTCCACGATACGACGCCCGATCTCAATCATGGATCCTCTGATACAGGAAGGAAGACTATTCCCGTCCGTGTTGTATGCATATATGTACATGGGAATACCAGACGGATGAATATACTCATATTTCACGTTTGGTTCGGGTATGTCTTCTGGTACGGGGTTCGCGTTTGCTTGTAGTGTTTTTTGTAGAATTTTTGAACAATTCTGTATTTTTTCGTGTACATCTCTGGAATTGTACATGTACAGTTTTTGTGTTGCAACGTCCAGAACCAAAAAGAGAGGAGTCCTGGTATGTACTGCAATTGCTTCTTCGTTCACTTGGACCATGGGAATCGCCTCTTCTTTTCGTTTTGTTCGTTCGTTTTGTCGATTAGTGATTTTTCCACGTTTTCGTTTCGTGTGTTTTGCAACGTATTGATTATACGTTCTCTTGTATCCCCTTTTGCACGTCTCAAAAACCCAATGTATATATCATCAAGCCACCTGAGCACGTTGACGGCCTTCTGGTCGTATTGAGAGCCCGCAAAAAGGCAGGAGTATAGTTCCATACTGGCGTGGTTTTTCACATCTTTGATTGTGGACTCATCCAAATTCGATAGCAATAAGTCCGATGTGAAGTATATATTGGTCCATTTTTTGAGTTCCGAATGCAATGTATGGGATATCAACACGTTGTCAAGATAGTCCTGTGTCCATTTCCTACAATCGGACACGGATAGAGACGATGCATACCGATAGAACTCAGATTCATATTCATCCATCATTTATTTCACCTCATTTTTTTGTTATTGTACACATATGTACATTATTGTACAATGTTGTCATAATTTATTATTACATTTCAAATTATTATCATTTGTTCGGTCAAAATTTTGAAATTTTTTATTTTTTCAATATGATGCCAATTAAGTATTCTAAACGACGGCAGCAGCGCCCGATGTCGAAAAAAAAAATAGTAGAGCCTGGGATAACCAAACTCTACTAATTTTAATTTTTTCGAAAAGTCTGTTCAGAAAATATTGTTGTTTCCGCCGTTTCCGCCACCGCCGATTTTACTGAATGCCATACCAAGAACACTGATGATCAGTACAACGAATATGATTCCTATAATGGTAGACCATTGTGATGCGATATCAACATAGAACGCACTGGATTCATTGAATCCAAGTTGATCGTATACGATAGACATCATGTATCCACCAATCAGCACAAGGAAGGATATTCCAATTACAGCGCTGACTTCGTTCTGTATTTCTGCAAGTTTTGCCATGTTTTTGACCTCGTTTATATTTTTTTTATAGATAGTCTGTTCGTGCATATGTTAACATTGTTAACAATATTATATGCACATAATTATATACAATTTAGTAT
>Ga0182238_1000567_pt1 | contig 10787 bp, 3 predicted proteins | sample hydfrates6_PW_90_FD_132439 | JGI IMG/M metagenome (GOLD analysis project Ga0182238, IMG submission 132439) | Subsurface microbial communities from deep shales in Texas, USA - hydraulic fracturing test 6_PW_90 | ecosystem: Environmental > Aquatic > Deep subsurface > Shale gas/oil reservoir >... | reverse complement strand
AGCTATCGCTTTAGAAGCCGTAAGGCTCATATATCAAAGAGCTAGCAACTTCCTTATATTTTTACTCATGGTGGTACACATTCTAATTAGTAGAGTGGTACATTTTCTTATTGACAAAAGCAGAAAAATACATTATTATAATAAAAAAAGATATATTGTATATATAAATGAATATAAAGAAATATATAATGCTGTTAATTATCTTTGTATAATAATTATTTATATCCCAAGTTTGTAGTAAATAATTACCAATTGCCTAGATATCAAGCTTCACTAACACACCTTTAAAATTGTAGTCCCAATAGAATATAAATAAATACCTTCTAACTATTGCCGTATTAGTGATATTGCGGTATAATATATGTAGTTCCAAACCGCAGAGGTGTTACATATGTATCTGAAATGTTCCGGCAATAGACCAGGTGATGATTCTATTGGGTATTACAAGGTTGTTGAATCTTACCGCAACAAGAATAATGAAGTCAGGCAGCGTATTTTGTTGAACCTAGGGGCTATCCCCCATGAAAAGGCTGATAAACTGAAAGCTCTTCTTGCTGCTTATCGTAAGCCAGATGTTGTCTGTACTTCACTTGAAGATATTTTAGTTACCGAACATAAAGATTATCTTGATATCAATGTTCTCTACCATTTGTGGCAAAAATGGAAACTAGATAAACTCTTTGCAGATTTCAAATTTGTAGTACCAATGGTCATTAATAGATGTATTGATCCAAAATCAAAAATAGGTGTTACCAAATGGGAGGTGTTACCAAATGGGTAGGAAAAACTATTCTTCCTGAAATTATGGATATTTCTTATGAGAATATTAATCCCTTTGCTATTTACAATGAATTGGATCAGTTAAACCAAATGGAAAAGAAAATACAAAAACACCTATTTCATCAACTGGAGAAAAAGACCGATGTCCTGTTTTATGATATCACCTCCACATATTTTGAGGGTGAGAGTTGTATTTTATGTGCCCGTGGTTATTCTAGAGATCACCGGCAAGATAAAAAACAGATAGTAATTGCTCTGGTTATTAATGAAATGGGATACCCCTTTTACTGGAAGGTATTACCCGGCAATACTCAGGATGTAACAACTATGGTTGATCTGGTAGAAACTTTGAAACAAGATTTTAAGATAAAGAAATGCACTTTAATCTTTGACCGGGGTATGGTATCTGATGACAACCTAAACTTCTTGCGTGACAAAAATATGCATTTCATAACAGCTCTAGACCGGGACCAGATTAAAACCCTTGGCCTTTTTGATTTATCCATTTTTATGGAGTTTGACTTTAGCAAAAATATTGCAGAACAGTTACCCGGTTTTCAAAAATATGATGATAGTCTATACTATCAGGAAAAGCAAAAAGGCAACACCCGCTATATTTTAGGTTTTAATCTAGATATGCGAAAGGATCAGATGAAGACCTTTCAGGAAAAACTAAATCGTGTTATGGAATATATCAAAAAGAAGAATAAAGAACTATCTCAGGCTAAAAGAAGTCGGAACCAGGAAAAACTGAGAAAACAACTGGACAAAGAACTTAGGAGCAAGGGCATGCATAAAGTTATCCACTATCAACTAATTGAATATAAAATTCCAGTAGTTAGAAAAAACAATACCACAAGAATTGTCCGGTCTTTTCAAATAAAACCTGAGATAAGAGAAAAAGAAGTTAAGAAGGCTACTACTTTATTTGGCCTCAGTTGCTTTGTCACTGAACTTAACAAAGAAGAGCTAAATACTGACAAGGTAATAGCCGCTTACCGTTCTAAGTATCTAATAGAACAAAGTTTTATGGTTATTAAAAACATGATAAAACTCAGACCTGTATATTTAACTATTAGCGAACGTGTTCAGGCCCATGTGACAGTTTGCATTTTATCATACCTCCTGTTAATGACGATGGACAATATATTAAAAAACAGTGAATTAGATTTATCAGTTTCCGATGCATTAGCAGAGCTATCAGACTGTAAAGCGAATACGATAGAGATTAAAAACCAGGATAAACTGATAAGAAATATAACTGAGCCTACATTTATTCAAAAGAAGTTGGTTGAAACCTTTGGCTGCAAGAAAGTTCTAAGAAAGAGTTTCTACAAAAAATTCCTTGAAAAGATGGAGGTTAAGACAATGTAGTGCCAAAAATGAAGCTAAAATTTTTAAAGGTTGTTGGTATATCAACGTTTCTTTAACTTTATACTACAAACTTGGGTTGAAACTGCAAGAAAGCAGCTGGGGCAGCCCGGTTTCTTTTTTTATTACCCTGCCGAGGAACTAACAGGCGTAGTTACATTTACAATTGATTGAAAGCATGAAGTGATTAAGGACATATGAAGGGTAAGTTTGTATTAACCTATTATAGAAATAGAATTATAGACTGTATCATATAGTATAATTATACAGAATGTATAAAAGTCAAATAAATTTAAAACCGAGGCAGGAAATTAGTTAATTTTGTAGAATATGTTACCACTAATTCCTAGGGTTGCATAAAAATTTTCAAACAGAATATACCTCATGCCCAATAGGGCTTAATGAAACTTGGTAAAATAAAAGAGGAAAGAGGTGGAAAAGTGTTTACCCGGTGCAATAAATACAGAATAAATATAATGATAACAATGATTTTATTATTAAATATGATCATGCCGGCAATTATGCCTAACGTAAGTGCAGATGAAGACTTTGAACCCCTATCTGTATCATTGTCGATAAACGAAAATCCGGTAAAGACAGGAAAGGTATTCGTGTATTCAATAAGTTATTCTGTATTGGATTTGGAGAAGGATTACAAGAATGTATATATTAAATCTAAATTACCGGACGATGTAGAATATGTTAGTTATGCAGCTAATAGTCAAGTAGTAGAGCCTGATGAGTTAGACCCTGAATATAGTAAACATTATATTGAAGAGAGCAATGAAATAATTTTTAAGATTGCGAATGATGATACAGGTACTCACCTGTTAGCAGGTTCACAAGGTCTATTAGAAGTAAATGTTAGAGTAAAAGATGGTTCATGTGGAGGCGAAACTTTAGAAAATCAAGTAACTATAGAAGCTGATGGAGTTGCTCCTATCCCTAGTAATAAAGTTTATATACAAACGGAAACAATTTCTGCTGATGAGTCTTGGGAAATTACCAAAAATCAAACGGGATTCAATTATATGCCTGGTTCTAATGTAACTTATAATATAAAGTTGCAAAAAGGTAATGAAGATTATGGAAGAGTTAATCTAAAAAACGTAAGGATAGAAGATTATCTCCCTCGAGAAGCAGTTTTTGTTTCAGCAACTGGTGATTATGGTTATGATACAGTAGCGCATAAGGTATATTGGGATATAGGCAATGTTTTTGTATCACAAAGTCCTCTTCTATATTCTATAACTTTGAATTATCCTGCTACCAGAGAAATTGCTGGAGAAACAGTTACTAATGTAGTTTACGGTCAAACTGTTACAAATACTGTATACGCTACAGGGAGTAAGGAATGGGATGATAGCGATGTACTCTATAAAATAGCTACTGAAGAAACTACATTTGTTGAACCAATGCCTCCCACACAGGATGGAATAGGTTTTAGAAAAAGGGTTGAATACCTTTATAGATGGACTGATTATAAAGGTGAAGGGCAAGTCCAGACCTACACGATCGATAGAATAAGAAATAATGGAAATGTTCCGGTTGATAATTTTGTAGTAACAGATGATGATTTACCAGCCCAAATGGACTATACTTCAATAAAAACGCCAAATGGTGAATATATATTTGAATATAAAACAAGTAAATATGATTGGACGCCTTATTCAGTTTCGCCAGGAGATAACATTTCGATATCAGATTTTGTGTACAGCGATGATTATCTAACGGGTATACGGTTTAATTTTGGGACTGTACCGCCAGGATTTGATGCAGGAACTATTCAAATAACTGGTAAGGTTAAAGATCCGGATAATGAAGGTAATCCAGTAGAGCATAAAAAAGTAATTTCAAATACAGCAAATTTATCATTTAGATATTGCGGCACAACTACAAGTATAGACAGCTCTGCGGATTTCACAATACACCAGCCTAAACCATGGATTAGGCCTACTATAGAACATAATTATAGTATGAGCTATTTACCAGAAGATAAAGTAACTTTTAATCTAATTATTGAGAACAGATCAGGAGCTACAGGGGATTACAAAAACCCAATAATTTACAATCTATTACCGGAAAACTTCGAACTTATTACCGACTCAATAGTGGGAGAATGGGAATCGAATGTCAGTATTCCTGCACCTACAGTATTTGAAGTAGTATATAACTTTAGGGGTAGTAATAGAACGCTAATAAAATGGTCATGGGATAACTATGCACTGCCAATTGGAGAAGATATTACTATAAATTACGATACAAAAATTAAAAAATACACCTTGCCTACCAGCAAAAACGGGACATATGATAATCAATTATATATTACTACTAACGACAATCCTGAGTTTTGGTGGGGGGATAACCCTAGCTTAGATCAGTGGCAGAATGAGAGAGATACCATATCGGACCCAGGACACTATGAATATAATTTCAACGAATCTGTAGAAACGGAATATTTAGTAGAAGCTGAAACTAATGTTGTAGTTAACGAAATAGCTTCGGTAGTTGCTACAAAGTGGAACAAAGGTATTTTGGATGATTTGGGAGAAAACACTGTAACAGCAGGAAATGAAGATGATGTTGATGCCGAAGGTTACAAAAAGTATCCTTTATATGGAGCAACTATTGAAGGAGGTAGCGCAGATTACAAGCTAGAAGTACTGAATGAGGGAAATATAAATATTAAGAGAATAGAAATACTGGATATACTTCCATATATAGGTGATACTGCCGTTCTTACTTCACAAGACAGGAAATCAATGTGGAGGCCAAACTTGATTGGTGAGGTAGAGATAAGCGATTTAGGCAGTGTAACTGCCGATGTAGATGTTTATTACAGCACATCTTCTGATAAAGACTATATAAATCTAGATTATCCTAAAACCGATATGAATTATTGGATGAACAGTATTCCTCCTGAATTTGATATCAGCAGCATACAGTCCATATACTTTGATATTAAAAATATTAATAATGGTGAAGGGCTTAATCCGGGAGAAAAAATAATACTTAAATGGAAAATGCGTGCTCCTTTAGGCTCTCCGGATAATGTAGTTGCTTGGAACTCCATTGGTGTAAGGTCTACCACGGAGTACGGCACTGTGTTAAATCCTGCAGAGCCCAATAAGGTCGGATTTAAAACATTAAAGGATGACAGAGGTCAGATAGGCGATTTTGTTTGGTTTGATAGTAATGGGAATGGTATTCAAGATGACGGTTATGATAGTCAGGAGGCTGGAATAAATGGCATAAAGGTTAAGTTGTATGAAGATAGCAATTCAAATGGAATAGCGGAAGAAAACGAATTCATAGATGAAACAGTAACTGCAAATAATCATGAAGGGAAGCCGGGGTATTATTTATTTCCAGGTTTAAGTTCTGCCGACCAAAGTAATAAAAGATACATATTAATTTTTGAATTACCTGATTATTATCAGCCTACTAAAAAACATGAATTAACAGGCTCAGGTGAGCCTGATGACTCTGATGCAGAAGTAGTTAATGGAAGGGTACAAACGAACGTTATTGAGCTGCAATATGATCCAGAAACTAGCCGGTTATATCAGAATCATGATGTTGATTTAGGTTTAATAAATTCTGATAGTAAAAATGCAAATATGGAAATAACCAAAAAAGCAATATCAGTGTTAGATGAAAACCAGACTGTTATTGAGTCTGTATATCCTCATACTGATCCAGTGAATGTAGATGAGACTATTATTTACCAAATAGAAGTCAAAAATACCGGCTCGGTACCTCTTCACAATGTAAAAATTCAAGATGTTGTTGAAGGAGGTAAAACAGGGTTTACTTTTACAGAAGTCGGCTTTAATACGGGTAATCTTCTAAGTATTGACGAAAGCCCTATAGTAATGGATTCAGTTTATAATAAGGATAGTGAAACCAGTCCGTATATAGTAATTGATAAAATTGAAGTTGGAGACACTCTCTATGTAAGGGGAAAGTATAAAATAACTCAAGCTGATATTAATGATATATCACTATATGGTACACCTGGATTAGATAATACTATTAAGATATGGTCGAATGAAACTCATGATAACGATATACCATTCGAATACACTTATTCTGTCGATATTGCGGATTTAGACATCTCAAAAACAAGTGATATTAGCATCAACGAAGGTGTGGAAGCTGGACAAAATATAACATACACCATAACAATTACTAATAATGGCAGTGTTGACCTATATGGGGTAAAGGTTAGTGATAATAATATTGATCAATTCATAGGTATAGACACTAATGAACGACTTAGCTTAATCACTGAAGATGATAAAGATAAGGTAGTAATAGATGTAGTATATAGGGGCGAATCAGTAGATATTAAAGGTGTTTATACAGTCAGGGAAGCTGATATATCTAAGAAAGTATCGAATACTGCAGTTGCAGAGCATGATGATATAAGATATTCACTTAGTTCAACTCATGAAATAAATACTGAAGAACTTTTAGTAGAAAAAACGGCTGATAAGTTAGTAGCAGGTGTTGATGAAACTATAACCTACACTATAACATTAACTAATAACAGTACCAAGTCTTTATCGAACGTAAAAGTAATTAGTGATATATTAACTTCTTCAAAGAACAGCGGTAATCCACAGGAGCTGAAGGGCGGGCTTATGGGGTCTATACCAAGCATACTCGGAAAAGACCAGAGTGTATCTTTAAACCTTGATTATTTGGTTACAGAGAATGATATCGATGAGTTAAATGGGACAAAGACGATAATAAATACTGTGTATGCTACTAGTGATGATACAGTAAAAGTAGTAACTGACTTTTCGAAAGTTGATATCGTACATATAGATTTAGAAAAAAATGAAGTATCTACAGGCCCGTATGCGGTCGGAGATACCATAGAGTATGAAATAGTGGTTACAAATTTAAGTTCTATTCCGTTATCTGATATAATAGTAAAAGACAGATTGTTTAACTTAAATGGAGGAAATGATTATACTGAAATTGTAGTCGATGATAGTTTATGCTTAGCAAAAAATGAAACAAAAACCTACAAAGTAACCCATGTACTTACACAAGAAGATTTATTAAATCTAAATAGTAATAAGCTTAAAAATAAGGCCATAGTGCATGTCCAGGAAATTAATAGGGATTTTGAGGTGGAAGCGGAAGTAGATACAGTGGGCATAAAGCTGGACAAAACTGTATATAAAGGTAATTATATTCCGGGGGAAAATGGAAGCGAAAGAGTTTATGGCCGAAGCGGCACAGAGATAACATATCTCTTTAAAATAACTAATATAGGGAGTACTTATCTTTATATTACGAATCTGTACGATAATGAATTAGGTATAGATTTATCAGATGTACAGCACGGTTATGATTATGTTTCAAATATTGCACCGGGACACTCATCGAGCTGTTATTACGAATCAATAATAAATGGTAATCTAAAAAATACAGCAACAGTAGAAGCAAAACCAACAGATTCAGATGGAAATGATATTAATACAAAACCGGAAGGATTTAGGGTTACAGATACTGATGATGCCAGTGTCTATATATATAAATTAACTATTGATAAAGCTGCTGATAAATCAGAAGTAAAAATTAACGATGTAATTAACTATACAATAACTGTGAGGAATGAGGGAGAAGATGATCTGCATAATGTAGCTATCGTAGATGATTTACTGAATATAAACGAGAATGTCGGCACTTTAACGGTAGCTGATTCAGTTTATAAAATAACAAAAGCTTATAAAATAACCCAGCAAGTTATAGATGAAAATCCAGATAATATAATTACCAATACTGCAAAAGCATATAGTGATGAAATAGGGGAAATAGAAGATACTGAAAATGTAGTGATTATTACAAATCCGGAGCTAGAAGTAAGAAAGATAGTATCACAAAACCCAGCCGAGGTCGGCCAAACTATTAAATATACAATTATAGCTACAAATAAGGGAGACATTACCCTTCATAACCTTAAATTGAGCGACTCATTGCTTACATCAACTTCAGATTATATTAACTTAGGAGATTTAACAGTTGGTCAATCTGTATATAAAACTATTGATTACACCATTAAGAATAATGATCCTAATCCGCTTACAAATGTAGCACAGATAATAAGTGATGAAACTGGTTTAGTAAATTCAAATGAATGTAAAGTTGATATAACTGATAAAAAATTAGGCATTATGAAATCAGCACCAGGTGAAGCTAGAATAGGAGATATTATAGATTACATTATTACTGTTACTAACGAAGGAAGCACAATAATAGAAGATGTGTATGTAGAAGACGAATTACTGGGCTTTTTTAGAAAATTAGATTATTTAGGAGCAGGTGAATCTAAGACGTGGTCTGGTTTGGATGAATTAAAGTATACAGTGACGGAAAATAACTGGCCGGGTGGTATTACGAACCTTGTTACAGCCAGCGGAACAGTAAATGAAACTGTAGTAGAAACTGTATATTCGAGTGTTTACGGTGAAATAACTACAACAAGAAAACTCCCGCCAGTAGAATTATATGCAGAAGGTAGTGTGTATACTAGGGTCATAGGTAACCCACATCTTACCTTCATAAAAGATGCTGACAAAAAAGAGGCTAAAGCGGGAGATGTAATAACTTATATACTTTTAGTTAAAAATACGGGTGATGTTGCATTAACAAATGTAAGAGTAATAGATGAAATGTTGGGTATAGATGAGACTGTAACAAAATTGGGAGTAGATGAAACGAAAACGTATACAGGAACATATACAGTAACTGAGGCAGATGAAGATGCAGGAAAACTGATTAATATTGCCACTGCTTCAAGTAAAGAAACAAATACATTAGAAGATAAAGTAGAAGTTGCTATTATAGACGACAGACCACATGGCGGAGGTGGAGGATATATACCACCACAATTGCCAGAAGAGCCCATACTTCCAGAACAGCCGCAGCCTCCAATGGGAGAGTCTGAAGTACCACCTGAGGAACTGAACCCTGAACATCCTGCTGCAGGTCAAGAGAACAAACGAACCTATGAAGAAACGCCTGTAAGTGGAAAGGTAGAAATTCCAGCGGGAGGTAAATTTGAAGTAAGTGAAGAACCTAAAAATGGAAGAGTAACCATAGACAAAGACGGAAATTGGAAATATGAACCCAACCCTGGGTTTATTGGGAGTGATAAGTTTAAGTTGAAAGTAATTGATCAAAATGGTAACGAAAGAGAAATTATAATAGAAATAGATGTTGAAAAGATACCAGCTGGAACTTTAGATATGCTGCCGAAGACGGGGGAAAACTCAAAAATATTCTTCTATATAATAGGTTTATTATTCATTTTAGTCGGGATATATTTGGGTAAGAAGAACAAAACTCATATTAGAACTTTTTAAAATAGGGATGAGCTAATTCTGCTGTCAATAACGTGAGAAAATATTCCTAATTATGGCAGAAGGGATACTGCTTTAGAGAGGGTTTGTATTAGAAAATACAATTATAATTATTCCATCGGCCTGTCAAGAGCAAAGTAAATGGGCTTTGCCTGCCTTTGACAGGCCTCAGTCTATAACCTTGAAATGAATGAAGTTACCGGTTAAGGGAATCATATTTAGGTATAAAAAGAAGGGTAATGGCATGAGAAAAATTTTATCGATAATATTAATAATAATAGGCATTGTAATAATTATATATCCTAAGACAATGGAAATGTATTATGACTGCCAACAGGGAAAGCTAGTAAAAGAATGGGAGAATAGCATTTCAAATATAGAGCAGGGGGGAGATTTAGCTAATCATAATAAGAATCTGAGCATAGACAAAACTAGTAAACTTTTATCTTATGGAACTGAACTAGAATTAAATCATGGAGAGATTCAATCTAGAATTATTGAAATGAAAAGAAAATCATTCAAGAAAAAATGGGATAGTAAAAAGTTAGAGGAAGAAGAAAATAAAAAAAATGAACAGCTTGTTAAGAGAAATATTGAGGGAATATTAAAGATAGAAAAAATTGATCTTGAACTGCCAATACTCTCAGGTGCGACTAAGAGCAATCTGGAAATTTCTGTTTCTAGTATAAATAATACTGGGAAACCGGGAGAAATTGGAAATTATTCAATAGCTGGGCATAGAAGCCATACATATGGTAGACATTTCAATAGATTAGGAGAAATAGAAAAAGGCGATATAATTGAGGTTGTAACAGGGGATGCTGCCTATACATATAAAGTATATGATATATTTACGGTAGACCCCGGTGAAATATGGGTATTAAGGCCTGACGGCAATCATAAAGAAATTACACTAATTACCTGTGAGCCGATGATTAACCCTACCCGCAGACTAATAGTAAGGGGTAGAATTGAAAAATAGGACCAAAGACCTATAAAAAATGTAACTAAATTGTGGTAAAATATAATTGTGAAAAATAGATAATGTATTTGACAGCTTTCTACCGATAATGGCAAACTTAGTGAAAGCTAAGGGCGCAAAACTATAGGGCCTTCCTTATATTTGTATAAGATGGCAGCCAGTTACCGAAGGGAGAGTTTTTTAGGTTCTTTGTCAATAGTTGGGGTAGGATTCCTTGCAATCCTGCTCCATTATTATGTTTGAGCCTATTTTAATGTAAACAGGATGTTTTACTT
>Ga0182238_1000566_pt1 | contig 10798 bp, 8 predicted proteins | sample hydfrates6_PW_90_FD_132439 | JGI IMG/M metagenome (GOLD analysis project Ga0182238, IMG submission 132439) | Subsurface microbial communities from deep shales in Texas, USA - hydraulic fracturing test 6_PW_90 | ecosystem: Environmental > Aquatic > Deep subsurface > Shale gas/oil reservoir >... | reverse complement strand
GCCTTCAAGATAAGCCTGAGGTACCTGGATGTGGTCCAGCTGCTCTTCTACTCCAGCCTGACCTCCCTATTCTGTCTTTTTATCCTGGCTGTCTTCTTTCACGGCCCTCGCTTTACCCGCCTCTTTTCCCGCAGGGACATTATGCGCTCGGCCTTCCTGGGACTTCTCAATCCCTTTCTGTATTATCTGGTCCTGTTCAAGGCCTACGACCTTTTGCCCGCCCAGGAGGCCCAGCCGCTCAACTATACCTGGGGCATAACCATCACCATTCTTGCCGTCCCTCTTCTAGGCCAGAAAATAACCGGAAAAAGATTCGCGGCCATTGTAATCAGCTACCTGGGTGTTGTTGTCATTTCCACGCACGGCACTCCATGGGACATGAATTTTTCTGACCCATGGGGCGTTTTTTTGGCCCTTTTCAGTACCATAATCTGGGCTCTTTACTGGATCGCCAATACCAGGGACAACCTGCCGGCCATTTTGCGCCTGCTTTTGAATTTTCTGGCGGGAACTGTCTATCTGGGCATTCTTTTACCTTTTGTCTCCACTCCGCTTATTTTCTCCTTCAAGGGACTTGCCGGGGCAATTTACGTGGGGCTTTTTGAGATGGGCATCACTTTTGTCTTCTGGCTGCAGGCCCTTAAATATTCGAAAACCACGGCCCAGGTGAGCAATCTTATTTATCTCTCCCCGTTTCTATCCCTTGTATTCATCCACTACCTGGTCGGGGAAAAAATCCTGCCCTCCACCCTAGTCGGCCTGGTTTTGATCCTGTCCGGGCTGATCATGCAAAACAGGGTGAAAAACACTTAAGCCGGGGCATGGATTTATAAAAAACGCCTTTCTTGTAAAAAAGAAAAATAATCCATATACTTTCACCTATCCTGGTAATTTGGATCCGAGGATTTAAAACCATGCACAGCAAAGCAAGCCGAAAGGGATTTCAATGGACGCGAATGTAGTGGAAAGACTGATAAAAGCCTTGGAAAACGTGGCCCGGGGAACATACTCAAACGACGTAATGGAATTCACCAAGCCCGATTATGCTCCGAGCGTCCGCCGCGTTGCCGAGGCCATGGGCATGATGATGGTCAAGGTGGAAGCCAGGGAAATGCGCCTGGAGGAACTGGTGGCCGATCTGCGGCAGGCCAACCAGCAATTGCGGGAAAACATCCTGGACACGGTTTCCACCATGGCCAACGCCCTGGAGGCCAGGGACGAATACACCCGGGGACACTCGCATCGGGTCTCCAATTACTGCAACCGGCTGGCCTGCAGGATAAATCTGCCCGCACAGGAAGTAACCAATGTCAAACTGGGAGGGATGCTCCACGACATCGGCAAAATCGGATTCAGCGACTCTTTATTCGCGAACGGGGAAACAAGTCCGGACGAGAAGATGCGGGCAGAAATCGTCCAGCACCCCCTTATCGGGGAAAGGATACTCAAGGACCTGCATTTCCTGGGACCGATACTCAAATATGTCCGTTATCACCACGAACGGGTGGACGGGCAGGGCTATCCTTACGGACTTTATGGCCCGCAAATACCGCTGGGAGCGAAGATCATAAGCGTGGCCGACTGCTTTGACGCCATTACTTCCAACAGACCGTATCAGAATAAGCGCTCACCAAGCGAGGCGTTCAAAACCATGCGCGGTCTGGCCGGATACGCCCTGGAAAAAGACCTGGTCCACGAATTCATCGTTGAAATCCAGGATAATGGCATGGAGGACTGAGCTGGGTAAAATTTTCTCTGCACATGCGCGCAAGCAGACCATTTTGCCCGGAATGCACCAATCGTCAAAGGCTATACTGCGTTTTTTTATTGTATCTGGGCTGACCATAGACCTTTTCATAAAATCGGTCCATGTTGCCCTGGGGACCTATGGCTATCAGGATATCCCCGGCGTGGACCAGCTCCAGCGATGAAGGATTGTATATCCGCGTTCCGTCGGCCCGTTTTATGGCTACAACGATCAAATCGAATTCGTCCCGGATATTGGAATCCATAAGCGATTGTTCCACAAATGAAGAATCCTCCGGGATATGCAGTTCTTCCAGGGCCAATTCCACTCCCTCCCCGGAAAGAGCCAACTCCAGAAAATCGGTAATCGTCGGGCGGAGGATATTCTGGGTTATGCGCATCGCGGCGCTGGCATATGGGGAGACAACATGGTCGGCTCCGGCCCGGAACAATTTTTTTTCCACCCCCTTGCTGCTGGCCCGGGCGCAGATAAAAAGATCGGGATTCAAAGCCCGTGCGGTAAGAACTATAAAGACATTGTCCGCATCCCGATTAACCACTGAGATAAGTCCCTTGGCCCTCTCTACTCCGGCCTGGAGCAGATTTTCCTCTTCCATGGCGTCGTCCCGCAAATGGTGCAGACCGGCTTCCCGGCAATGATCTATGGCGTCCTCGTCATTATCGATAACCACCAGGGGCAATCCCTTGCAGGAAAGCTCCGAGGCCACAATCTGGCCCATTTGTCCATGGCCGCAGATAATATAATGATCCTTAAAAACCTCAAGTTCCTTTTGCACTTTTCGCCTCCGATAAAGTTCAAGCCAGTTGCCGTCCATGAATATGCTTCCGATATACGCGGCCGTAGCCGCTATTAGCCCGAAACCGGCCAAAAGAAGGATAATGGTAAAAAAGCGGCCCCAGTGGGAGAGTTCAAACGGGGCCACGGTAGTCAGGGCGCCTATGGTCAAGTACAGGGCCTCTATCGCTGGCTGATCCTCCAGGAACATGTACCCGAGCGTGCCCAGCAAAAAAAGAAAGATAAGGGACAAAAGAAGGAGTCCCAGATAGCGGTTTTTATAAAAAAATAATGGATGCTTCACATCAAACCCGGCGGTTAAATATAATAAAGGCGGCCGATATCTTTCTTCCTTCGGCGGGAGCCGAACTCATTCATTGCTGCGCGGTGTATATTCCCTGGGCCTGCAGATACTCCCGGATCCTTTCCAGGACTCCTACAAACAGTTTTGTCCCGGCATGCACGCAAAAGATATCGTCCTTTTTTCCGCAGACCGCAGCAAATTCCGGACCAATAACCGCAGCCGGGCTGTAATTTTCCCCGGCCCGATTCAGGGCCCGAACATAAGTATTGAATCTTTCCTTGATTATCTGAAAATAATCCAGCTCCTGACCGATCAAAAGCCCGGTACCCTGGGAGAGACTCGCGCATAGATCCCTTATCGCTTCCCAGTAGGCGGAGGAAAGAAACTCTCTTATCTCCCGATCCTGAATATAATAGGCAAAGCCCCAGCCAACACTTATAAATTTGAGTATCTGCAGCTCATATTCCACATTGTCCGGGCTTATTTCACAATCCTGGGGAATCCCGGAGGCGATAAGCTTTATATCCTCACGCTCCGTTGCGTAATTAAACAGATCCTCACCTACCCGGATCAGTATATCCTCCCGGCTCTCTTTTGTCTCCTGGCTCATAGGCATCCACCTGAAAGTCTGTTTTTAATTTTTCTCAAATCAAGGATTTACGCCGCCATTATTGTATTCGGGGTTGCGGGATATACTTATAAATAGATCCCGTGCATTTAAAAACGACGATAATGGATATCCCGGTTTCTTATCCAGTCCTCCAGCTTTTCCCGGACATACCTTCTGATCAACCGGCGCGAAGGTTTGAAAAGGAGCAAAAGCCCGAAGATGTCGGTCACAAATCCCGGAGTAAGCAAAACCAGGCCTGCAACCAGGATAAGCAGGGCGTCCAGGATATCGTCCCCGGGCATAATCCCCTGATCCATGTTCGCCCGGACCCGGAGCATGGCCTGCGCCCCTTCCGACCTGGCCAAATAAGCCCCGACAATTGCGGTGAATATAACCAAAATAATGGTGTATCCAGCTCCCAGAACCGACCCCACCTTTATCAGTACATAAATCTCCACCAAAGGAACCAATAAAAACAATAGTAGCAATCTAGCAAACATAATCTCACGCCCTCGCTTTTTTACGCATGGCGAATTTAGTCCAGTCCTTGAACTGATACACATAAATCATAAACGCGGCCTGGATAACCATGGAAATAAACATGGCCATCCATATCCCGTCCGCTTCGCGGATTACCAAATGTCCCAGTATGTAGGCCAGGGGAATGCGCACAAGCCAGGCGGACCCGCCCATGACCAGCATCTGGTAAAAGGTCGCTCCCGCTCCCATCAAGGCCCCGCCCAGAATCATGGCCGGGAGCAAGAAAGGTATGGCCGCCATGTTGTATTTCAGATAATCCACGGTTTCCATCTGCACTTGCGGGTCCGGGGCGATAAAAGCGGCTATGGGCTCGACTACCAGCCACAAAAGCAAAGTCACCAGACTGACCATAACCAGGCCGGAGAACATGATCTGATAGCCGGCCCTGCGCGCCCCGGCGGCATCCCCTTCCCCCAGCTTGTGCCCGACAATGATCGAGGCCGTGAAATTAAAGGCGGCCCCGGGCAAAAACAAGAGAGATTCCACTCTGATACCCGCGCTCATTCCGGCCAGGGCGACCACGCTGCCCACCGGCAGAGCCGCGGTCAGGGCATACAAGGCCAGATAGGCCGAATGCCATACCAGCTGACTCAGTCCTGCCGGCCAGGCCACTTTGAACAGATACGGCCAGGCCCTCTTTATCCATCTAAAGGGCGGAAAGCTGCATTTCTGCAAAAAGCCGGTTCGCCTGAGAGCCCAGAGGTTAAAAAGCATCCCGCAGGCCACGGAGGCAAAAGTGCTCCAGGCCAGTCCCTTATAGCCTATCCTGGGCAGACCGAACCATCCCAGGCCCAGACCGAAATCTCCCGCGGTATTCACGGTCATGACAATAAGCATGGCAAAAAGCGGGCACATGACCTTTTTCTGGGCCCGGAAAAAGGCGTTGCAGATGATGAATATATAATAAGCCGGAACTATATAGATAAAAACCTTAAACAGATACCTGGCTATGGAAAATATTTCCTCCGGGATCTGCAGGAACTGCAGAAAAAAATCCCCGAAAAGAATACCCACGGTCAGAAAGACGATCCCGAAAAGAACGCCCACTTCCAGCCCCAGCCCTATATAACGCTTGGCCCGGAGAATCAGCCCCGCTCCCAGGGACTGGCTTATGGCGGCAATACTGCCGTTGCCCAGGGCCACCGCCACCATAAGAAAAAAGAAAAGGGCGTGGGTTATCATCCCCATGCAGGCCTGAACATCCTTGCCCAGTCTACCGGCCACCAGGACGTCCACGAACCCGATCAAGAAATGAAAGAGCATCATCAGGACCTGGGGCCAGGTAAGTTTCCAGATGGACCACAGCGAGGTCCCTTTGCTTCCGGGCGCGGCCGAGGCCTCGGGCACGGGGGCCTTGGAAGCGGAACGGAAAAAAAGACGGGATTTAGCCATCCCCACGCACCAGTTTGGCGAATTCGGCATCCATAAGTTTTTCCACTTCCAGGGGCGCTCCCCTGTCCGGGGCTTTTTCCAGACACAAGGCGCCCTGGGGACAATTATTCACGCACACCCCGCAACCCATACATTTCTCTTCATCAACCACGGCCGTACCATCTTCTACTATTATGGCCTCAAACTGACAGTTGCGCATGCAAAGACCGCACCCGATGCACAAATCCTGATCCGTGCGGCAGACATAACCGGAGGAAGCCAGCATGGGCACCCCGTTTCTCTGGGCCTGCATGGCCCCGCAGCAGCAGGAGCAGCAATTGCATATGGCGTAGAAACGGCCCAGCATGGCCTCCTTGAAAAAGGCATGGTGTACGTGTCCGCGTTTGTCCTCGGACCGGAGTATATCCAGGGCCTCCTGGTAAGTAATCCATTTGGCCCGGCCGGGATGGTGCTCGACAATAAAATTGGCAAACGGCTCGCCTATGATCAGGCAGACATCCAGTGGATAACACGGGTTTTTGCGGGCGGAGCGGCAGGGACAGCGCAAAACCGCGATCGACCGGGGATTCTTGAGCACTATATCCCGGGCGGTTGTGTATGGAATAATCTTTTCCATATCCCGTATATCAATATCCCGATCCATGCGGATAAGCTGCTCCGCCCCGTCCAGAGGAACTACCTTGCCGTGGTAACTGTCCGCAAAGGACTTTTTGGCCCGATCCTTTTTTTGGGAAAAGTCCTTGTCCCACAGGCAAAGCCTGCGGCCCAGCCAGTCGAAAAAAGGATTCAGGAATTTGGCCAGGCGATGTTCCCCGGAGGCCATGGATATATAGAAATACGGCCAGCGGCCGTAAACATAAGCATGCAGCCTCTCCGCAAAGGGCAAGTTCTCTTTTTCCGCCTCCCGCCAAAACGCGCGGGTGGACGGCCGGAAAAACCTTTCCCGGAGTCTAAAAAAATCGGGCATTTCCCATATTCTCCCGTATTCAGCTGATTTAAACCAGGGTATAACGGCCGGAGTCTATGCAAGGGCCAGATGCCAGGCGATAACCACAACCAAAAAAGTCGCCGTTCCCAGAAAAAAGGATATAGCTTTTGACGGAGGCAAGGGCAAGGGCTGGAAACGCAGGATTGCCCCCCAGGCCAAACCGCAGAATACCCCCCAGAAATGAGCGGCCAGATCTGTATTTTCTCCGCCGGCACCGAGCAGGGCCAAAAGGGCCAGGGCCATGACAACCGCATCAATGCCGTTTTTAAGCCCCCTTCGGTTCTTGTGCACAGCCACCATAATCCCGGCCGCGGCAAAAACAGAGGTGGAAAAACCGATGCTCAAATGTCCCGGTCCGCGGATCCAGGCATTGACCATATTTCCAGCCCAGCCGGAAAAGACAATCCCCGTCCAGCCAAGACCTGTTCCCAGACGGGAACAGACCAAAACCACAAAAGGGGCGCCGAAAACCACATTGCCCAGGACATGGGCGGGATCGGCATGCAGGGTCAGGGCGGTCAAACCCAGCCACCACTGCCCGGACAGAATCGCCCCGGAATCAGCCGCTCCTTTCTCGGTCCAGCTTATATGCCCCAGGCCGGGCAGCTCCGCCCCGCCCTGAAACAGGCTGAAAAAAAGAAGCAGCCCGCCCAGAATAAGCAAATTTCCGGACCAGGGCAGAGGGAGGCTCTCGGTGCTCCTTTCCGGAACAGAAACATTTTCCCTTTCATAGGCCAGGATATTATCCAGGGCCCGGGGAGCACTGCTGGGAGTGACCTTGATCCGCCCGGAAGCCAATTCGTAAGGGATGCCCATCGCCTCCAGAACCAGGGTCCATTCATCGCCTTTGCCTTCCGGGCGCAAACCGGCTTCCCGGGCTTTTTGACCTATATCCACTTTGTTTTGCGGATCAGTTAGATCGCTTGGGATATAATCCTGGGTAACGTTCAATTGATTTTAAAACCCGTTTTATATGTTTACCGATCAATTGGGCACCTGCCCTGTATTTGTCAATTACAACAAAAAATATTAAGGAAAGCCAGTTTCGCGGGGGGCGAAAATTCCCAACAGCCGCAATAAAAAAAGGAAAAGGATTCAATGTCCAAGGTACTGGTCACCGGCGGCGCCGGATACATAGGATCGCACACGGTTTTAGCCCTGAATCAGGCCGGATACGAGGTAGTGGTTTTCGACAATTTGTCCACCGGGCAAAAGGACGCGGTCCTCCCCCCGGCCAGGCTGGAAACCGGGGATCTTGAGGAAACAGAAAAGCTGGACCGTATCATGCACAGGGAAAAATTCAGCGCGATCATTCATTTCGCGGCCAGCATCATTGTCCCGGAATCCGTGAGCGATCCCCTTAAATACTACCAGAACAACACAGCAAAGACCACCGGGCTTATAAATCTGGCCATCAAAAACAATATCCCCAATTTTGTTTTCTCCTCCACGGCCGCGGTCTACGGAATGCCCAAGGAGGTGCCCGTGGATGAAACCGCCCCACCGGACCCGATAAATCCTTACGGCCGGAGCAAGCTCATGAGTGAATGGGTGATCCGGGATGCGCACAAAGCCCATCCGGGGTTCAAATATGTGATCCTGCGCTATTTCAATGTGGCTGGAGCGGACCCGGAGGGCAGAATCGGCCAGCAAACCCCCAACGCCACCCACCTGATAAAGATCGCCTGCCAGACCGCCCTGGGCAGAAGGAACAATCTCCCGGTTTACGGTACGGACTATCCCACGCGGGACGGCACCGGGGAGCGGGATTACATCCATGTATCTGACCTTGCGGACGTGCACGTAAAAACTCTTGAATACCTGAAAAGAGGTAATGAACCGGAGATATTCAATTGCGGATACGGGCACGGATATACGGTCCGGGAAATAGTGGAGGCGGTGCGCAAAGTCAGCGGCAAGCCGTTTGAAATCCGCGAGGAGGAGCGCAGACCCGGCGATCCGGCCCGGCTGATCGCCGATCCCTCTTTACTGGGCACCAGGGTGGACTGGCATCCGCGCCTGGACAACATTGAGGAAATAGTTAAAAGCGCCCTGGACTGGGAAGAAAAAATGCCCGTCTAGTCATGAGGTGAAATTTGGCTCCCGGACTTTTATGTGAATAAGGCACTTGCAATCCATTTCTTTTCCCGGAGAGTCGGTTTCCAGAAGTATCCCGGTATACCGGGAAAAAACAATTTTTTCCTTTCCGCGCCAGAGGCCAAGTTTCTTGACTTCAGCCGGGTGATATTACATTTTTAGTGCTTACGATTTACATGCAACAAAATTTGCGGAGGATCCGAACCTGATGAGCGATTATAAAGACACCCTGAACCTGCCCAAGACAAAATTCCCCATGCGGGCCAACCTGACCAAAAACGAACCCAAGATGCTTGAATACTGGGAAAAAATCGACGCCTACGGGCAAATGGTCAGGCAAAGCAAAGAAAAAACACCCTTCACCCTGCATGACGGCCCCCCGTATGCCAACGGCAATATCCATCTGGGCACGGCCATGAACAAGATCCTCAAGGACATGATCGTAAAGTCCAGAAACATGAACGGGTACAAGGCGGAATATGTGCCCGGCTGGGACTGCCACGGCCTGCCCATCGAACTCAAGGTGGAGCAGTCCCTGGGGAAGGATAAAAAGGACATGTCCATTTTGGATATCCGTAAACTCTGCCGTGAATATGCCCTCAAGTACCTGGATATCCAGCGCAATGAGTTCAAGCGGCTGGGTGCTTTCGGGACCTGGGAGGAGCCCTATCTGACCATGAGCCCGGAATACGAGGCGGCCACTGCCGGAGAGCTGGGAAAATTCATTGCCCGCGGCTCGGTGAAGAGGAGCAAGAAGCCCATATACTGGTGCTCCTCCTGTGAAACCGCCCTGGCCGAAGCAGAGGTGGAATATTTCGACCATACCTCACCTTCCATATATGTAAGCTTCCCTTTGCCGGATAATAATATCTCCCGGGTTATACCGGAAGCAGATCCAGAAAACCTGTTTGTCCTCATCTGGACCACCACCCCGTGGACAATACCGGACAACATGGGAATTGCCCTGCATCCCCAAGCCGAATATGTCCTGGCGGAAGCAGGAGGCAAGCAATTCATACTCGCGGCGGAGCTTCTGGAGGAATGCGCGGAAAAGACAAACTGGCAGGAGCCAAAAATACTGACCAGATTTCCCGGAAGCAAACTGGAAGGCCTGCAAGCCAGACACCCTATTTATGAACGCACGTCGCATATCGTGCTCGCGGACTACGTCACCCTGGAGACCGGTACCGGCTGCGTGCACACCGCTCCCGGACACGGACGCGAGGACTATGAAACCGGCCTTAAATACGGGCTTGAGGTCTACTCCCCCCTGGACGATAAAGGCCGATTTTTGCCCGAGGTGGAATTCTTTGCCGGTCTGAACGTGTTCGAGGCCAATCCCGAGGTCGTTTCCAAGCTGAAGGAACGGGGCAATCTCCTGGCCGAGGAGAAGATATCCCACTCCTATCCGCATTGCTGGCGATGCAAAAAACCGGTCATATTCCGGGCCACGACCCAGTGGTTCATCTCCATGCAGGAAAACGACCTGCGGGACAAGACCTTGAAAGCCATTGACAATGAGGTCACCTGGATCCCCTCCTGGGGCCGGGAGAGAATACACAACATGATTGAACACCGTCCGGACTGGTGTATCTCCAGGCAAAGGAACTGGGGAGTGCCCATAATCGCCCTTATATGCAAGGACTGTGGCCAGGCCTGGTATGACCCGGACTGGGTCCGGGAAATAGTCAACCGGTTTGAAAACCATCCCACGGGTGCGGACTACTGGTTCGAGACCCCGCTTAAAGAACTCATGCCCAAAGACTTGAGTTGTCCGCATTGCAAAGGACAAAACTTCAAGAAAGAAGACAATATCCTGGATGTATGGTTTGATTCCGGGACCAGCTTCGCAGCGGTAGTGGAAAAGAGAAAGGAATGCGACTTCCCGGCCGATCTTTATCTGGAGGGCACGGACCAGCACCGGGGATGGTTCCACAGCTCGCTTCTGGCCAGCGTGGGCACCAGGGACAAGCCCCCGTACAAGGCGGTTCTCACCCACGGCTTTGTCGTGGACGGGTATGGCCGGAAAATGTCCAAATCCATCGGGAACGTTGTTGCCCCGCATGAGATAATCGACAAATACGGGGCGGAAATATTGCGTATGTGGGTCTCCTCGGAAAATTACCAGGAAGACATGCGCATTTCCGAGGAAATCCTGAAAAGGCTGGTGGATGCCTACAGGCGGATTCGCAATACCAGCCGCTTTCTTTTGGGGAACCTATATGATTTTCACCCGGAAACCGACAGCCTCAATCCGGAAGAAATGCTCCCACTGGATCGCTTTGCCCTGGATCTTATCCTGGAACGGAACCGGAAGATGCTGTC
>Ga0182238_1000565_pt1 | contig 10820 bp, 6 predicted proteins | sample hydfrates6_PW_90_FD_132439 | JGI IMG/M metagenome (GOLD analysis project Ga0182238, IMG submission 132439) | Subsurface microbial communities from deep shales in Texas, USA - hydraulic fracturing test 6_PW_90 | ecosystem: Environmental > Aquatic > Deep subsurface > Shale gas/oil reservoir >... | reverse complement strand
TTCACTTTACACAGAAACAGCAACATGGAATGGAACTTTAAAAGATCAACTACTCTCGATGAGAAATATATATTGGACTGGTTTTCAGATATAACATCATCTATATACAGCGGTCATTTTACACCTTCTATATTCACAAATCCGTCTCAATGTTATAAATGTCCTTATTCAGAATCCCGCTTTTGCAGTACTTTGATGTGGAGAGGAGAAAAAAATGATGTCTGAAGCGCAGCGCAAAGGTTCGGTGAACAACGATATTTTTGTGACAGCTTCAGCAGGCACAGGAAAAACCTATATGCTAGTAAAACATTATATCGATATATTCGATAACGCATTTAGAAAAAATGAAAACATCGATGTTCACAACGTTGTGGCTATAACATTTACAAAAAAGGCTGCAAAAGAAATGAAGGATAGAGTGTTAAATGCTTTTGAGGACAGACTTAAAAAGGGTTATCCGGGCAAATGGAAATCAATTCGGGCGAGAATAATTTATTCGTGGATATCTACAATTCACTCCTTCTGCGAACGTATTTTGCGAGAAGGCGCTGTTTTTCTCGGTATTGATCCAGGATTTGAGGTACTTTCCGGTATGAAAAAAACTGCTATAGAAAATAGAGTAGTCATGAGATATTTTGAAGAAAATATCGACGATATGGAAGAATTAATCGATTATATAGGTGTTGATAATACTTTTAATTTGCTAAAAGAAGTTTTGAGTTCAAAAAGATATGAAATAGATTCTTCCATTCCTTTCAAAACAGACATGAAAGAAATGGAAATTGGGGAGAAAGGCAAAAAGATTCTTCAGGGAACCAGAGTATTTCATTCAAAATTCAAAGGTCTATTACAACTCTATGAGGAAGAAACTACCAACAAAGGATATATAGACTTTGAAGACCTCCTCATAAAAACCCGCGATCTTCTCAAGAAATTTCCTGCCATAAGAAAGAAATATATCGGGAGATTCAGATATATTCTTGTTGATGAGTTTCAGGATACAAACGAACTGCAAAAGGAAATAATCGATTTGCTTCACACTAAAGGAGAGAATTATCTGTTTTTTGTAGGTGATGACAAACAATCAATTTACAGATTTCGGGGTGCTGATGTTAGTGTTTTCAACAAAACCAGGGAACGTTTCCATCAGAAGGGCTCGAATATTACGCAGCTAACCACAAACAGGCGCTCGCATCCTGATATTGTAGAGTTTCAAAACAGATTATTTGGAAAGGTTATGAACACCCAGCACGCTGAAAAATTGTTTTATTCAACCTATGAGACCAAAATCAATTCATTACCATACAAATCAGCAGATAATGCTTCACGGGTAAGGGTATTATTCTCTGAAAACACTTCAAAGGAACCTCTGCACATTGCAAAATGCATTACTGATTTGCTAAATGAAGAAATTACCTTTCGTGATAAAAACGGGAACTATGAAAAGAGAGTGATCAAACCAGGAGATATTGCCATTCTCTTTAGAAAATCAGGTAAAGTTAAATTATACGAAGAACAGCTAGAACAACGCTCCATACCCTATTACACAGTCAGTGGAAGGAATTTTTATGACAGACCTGAAGTAGCTGCTCTACTGGCATGGCTTGATATTATAGTAGATCCATTAGATGATAACTCATTTGCAAAATTTCTACTTTCACCTGCCGTGGGACTTACACTCGATGAAAGTGTTGATTTAAAGGGGAAAAATGATCATTTCTATCAGTCAATAAATCGATCACAAAATATCACTGTACAAAAGTTAAAAACGTTGTTCGATCGATATATGAAACTCAAATTTGTATTTAGTCCCGGAAATCTTCTAGAAAAATTCGTATCTGAAACGGATTACCTGGCGAAACTTTCATCACTGCATAACTCTCAAAGAATGATTGCCAATGTTGAAAAACTTCTTGAAATTTCAAAAGAACTGGACAGGATGGGGACAACCCTAAGGGAGCTATCCTCAAATCTAAAATCCTTCGTTGATAGCACAGAAGAAACAGAAGCAACACTAGAAACAGAACAATCGAACAGCGTTAAATTGCTTACTGTTCACAAATCAAAGGGTCTTGAGTTCCCCATCGTATTGTTGGCTGATTGTTTCTGGCAGGAAAAAAATTCAACTGGCCCCGAAGTTTTGTTCGGAGAAAACGGTTATATGATTACTGAAAAAATGAGCGCCAGTAATAATGAAACAGTTATCTCAAATTTAGTTAGTGATGAACTTGAAAAAGAACGCGAAGAAGAAAAACGTACCCTGTATGTAGCAACCACTAGACCAAGAGAAATGCTTATTTTAAGCTTGAATGGCAAACCCAATGGTAGACGTCCCTGGTCACAAATGTTCCTCGAAACTCTTATTAATTACGATGAAAAAAATTTGCAAATATCTTCAAACATGTCAGATCTTATAGAGGAGATCCATCCTTCAGGTGAGTTCAAACAATATATAAGCAAAGATACAGTTGAACCACCATCTGAATTTGACATCGAATTAATAAAAAATCTTGATTCGACAACTTACAATAAATATATCTCGCCAACTGCACTACAGAAAGAAGTGAATTTCACTTTTCGTGATAACGGTGAATCTACGGAGTTTAAAAGAGATCCTAAAGAACTGGGAACCTTAGCTCATTCTTTTCTTGAGCAAGTGGGTGTTAAAGGAACTACTTTAAAAAGTTTGATTCAAGGTGGTGACCCGGTAGCCGTCGATAGAATCAGGTTTTTTGAGGATGATTTAAAAACAGTAAAGAATGTACTTGAAAAAAATATTGAAAATCAACTTATAAAAGATATTGAACAATCGAAAAACGTGATAAATGAAAACATGTTTCAAAAAAAATTCGGAAAATATATACTTGTTGGGGTAATTGACAAACTCTATTTAACCCGAGAAGGCTGGAAAATAGCCGACTTTAAATATGCCCATTATGACAAAAAGACTTTAAACAAATATACTTTTCAAATGCGGTTCTATTATTATATTTTAAAGGAACTTCTCAATCCAGTGGAAATTAATTTACTTTATTTAAAAGACAGCAAGACAGTAACCGTTAAACCCGCTGAAGACTTTGAAAAACTGCTAGTGGAAGCTTTAAAACAAGTCGAAAAGAAGGTGGTTATATGATTCTTAAACCAACACGCAGATCGTTCTTTTTAAGATACTTTATTTTTCCTTATTACTTAATCTGCGGCATTACTATGATCTATCTTGCAAATCTTGAGAATGTTAAAATTGCTTCAGCAGATTTTTGGAAATATCTTGGGATTTGGCTTGCATTAACAATGATCCCTTCTCTCATTCTGTCTTTTTACAGAAGACGATTTGGCTGGTTTTTCTTTACCCTGTTAATGAATATTGTTGGCTGGACTGGCTATTTCTATCTACAAAGTGTTGAGGAATTTGAACAGCAATTGAAATACGATTTTCTTGTAATGTTGGCAAAAAATGCGCCTTATATGATTTTCATAATTGTATCCTTCATCGCACTTATAATCATTGAATTATACAGACTCAGTTTTAAGTATGAAATTTCAAGAACGAACATTTCCATTACGTACGGATTATTTGGAGCAAATAAACAACTAGTAATTTCAAAAAATATTACAAACGTTCTGAAAAAGCGTTCTGTAATTGAATGTATGCTTGGGATTGGTCATGTTATTCCCGTAACATCTTCAGGTATGGGCGCAGGTGATACCGGCGTATTCGGAGGAATGGGGGCAGGCATTGGAGCAAAGAACACCGGAGTTGGTGCATTCATGGGAAAAACCAGCACGGAAAAAGAATTTGTTGCTAATCCAAAAAACTGTTTATATGGTGTTGCAAATCCAGATAAAGCGATGAATTTTATTGCTCATTTACTCGTGGATGAAAATCAACCACATCATGATATTTCTGGTGATTCAGAAGAACACAATACTATTTCTGATGAAAGGAATTCTTAGAAGTGGCGTGCCCGGGGCGATTCGAACGCCCGGCCTCCAGATCCGCAGTCTAGCGCTCTATCCAGCTGAGCTACGGGCACAACAAATGGCGGAGAGGGAGGGATTCGAACCCTCGGAGGGCACAATGTCCTCACTTGCTTAGCAGGCAAGCGCCTTCGGCCGCTCGGCCACCTCTCCGTTCCTAAAAGATTCTATCACGCCCAAATATGCGTGTCAACAATTTTTTGTCACCTTGATGGCATCCAAAATGTAATAACATTTAGAAAGTGATACCATATGGTAGTAACTACCGAAAGAAAACCAGACCTGAACGAAGTCCCTTTTGGGTAGGCGATCAATTCCATACACCTTTCATTGTTCCCTTTCTCATCAGCATAATCATATCCGCGAATTAATGTCATCGGAGACATTTCATTCGTTTGACCCATCATCATTCCTGATATTCCAGCAAGAGAGTCAATCACACAATCGTTTCCTCCAAGATGATATTTACCAAATATGTCTGCACTTCCGCTTTTTCGAGTTATTGGATCGATGCCCGAATAACCAACAGCTACATCTTGCGAACCCATTCTACCTAATAAAGAAACAGTGTCGGTAATAACAACAGCGACATTTTTACCTGTCAATTTCTCCACGGATTCTCTAATCTTCTTTGCTGTTTTGCAGGGGTTTTCGGGAATCATGGTAACATATCCGTCTCTGGCATTTGAAAAATCAATCCCCGCATCATCAAGAAATGCTGCATGATTATTAACAATAAACACAAACCTAGAAATCTCCAGCGCTTCTTCTGTTCCTTTATGATTTATTGATAACTCGAGCAATCTGGACCAAAGCTTTTTATTTTTTACTATTTTCTTAAATGGTATAACTATTAAAGGTTTACCTTCATTAAAAATAAGCTGCATTTCCCTTGGATCCTTTTTGAAGATCTTTGCAAAAAATCGCGCTTTCATTGAAGGATTAACAGTTGAGAGCTTAAATGTTCTTTTTTCAAAAAGAGAAGCTATTTTAGACGTAATAACAAGTATATCTCGATTTTCTATTTCAAGTCCGTTTATATTTAGATTTTCTACGATAACTTCACCAATCTCGATACTTTCGGTTTCCTCAGGTAATAGTGGCTTTTTGAATTTTATAGGATAAACATTCAAAACAGTGGATACGTTTTTTTTCACTAACTGGAATCTCCTTTTTTACATACAATTAGATTAAGCAATTTATTTGTGCTGTATAATTTTACCATTAAAGAAACTACATGTTTTTATCAGTCAACGAATTGATCCGGGAGGCCTTTTCATGAATAAATTTGTCTCGAAAATTTCTGAACTTCTTAATATTGCCAGATGGCAAGTCGAAAACGCGGTTAAATTACTGGATGAAGGAAAAACAATCCCTTTTATTTCTCGTTATCGTAAAGAAAATACTGGTGAACTGAATGAAACCCAGTTAAGAGATATCGCTGACAATCTTGAAAATTTAAGAAAATTGCATCAAAGACGCACTGAAATAATCAGAATCGTACAGGAAAAAGGAAAAATGACCGCTGAACTAAAAGAAAGCCTTCAAAAAGCAGAAAGCCTTCAGGAACTTGAGAACCTGTATCTACCGTACAAAAGCAAAAAAGAGACAAGAGCTGATAAAGCAAGGAAGAAGGGACTATCGGAACTTGCAGATTTCTTGGAAGTTACTAAAACAAAGGATAATAAATTTGTTGAATCGTTTGTCAACAAGGAAAAGAGTGTAGATAACAGAGATGAAGCAATGGAAGGGGCCCTAGATATCATTGCTGAAAAGCTTTCACAATTTTCTGACGTTCGCAAACATATTAAGAAAGTTTTCGATAACAAAGCTTTAATGCAATCTGCTAAGGGCGAAGACGAAGATCAAAATGGCATCTACAAGAATTATTATTCCTTTAAACGTCCTTTAAAGCAGTTGGCTGCTCACCATATTCTTGCGATTTTTAGGGGTGAAAGAGAAAAGAAATTGAAAGTATCTTTTGATGTTTCGCACAATTTTGTACCGGATATTTTGAAAATAAAAAAATACAACAGCGAACTCGCTTACTATGAAGAATTAAAGGCTACTATTCAAGATGCACTAACAAGATTGATTATTCCTTCCGTAGAAAGAGAAATACGATCGCAGCTAAGAGAACAGGCTGAGAACCGTGCAATCTCAGTATTTGCTGAAAACCTCAGAAATCTTATTCTCCTTCCACCATTAGGAGAAAAGACTGTTATGGGAATTGATCCTGGATACAGAACAGGTTGTAAAATAGCGGTTATAGACAGAGAAGGAAATCCCATTTATCATGACACAATTTACCCAACTCCTCCAAAAAATGAGATACTCCCTTCAGAAGCAAAGTTAGCAGGGGCAATCAACCAGCTTAATATCGATATTATTGCAATAGGTAATGGTACAGCTTCCAGAGAAACCAGGGATTTTGTCATCAACATGATTAAAAAGCACAAACTTAAATGCAAGTATCTGATAGTTTCTGAAGCAGGAGCTTCTGTTTATTCTGCATCCAAAACAGCCGTTGATGAATTACCTGATTATGATGTAACAACGCGGGGAGCTATATCGATAGCGAGAAGAGTACAGGATCCACTTGCGGAATATGTCAAGATTCCCCCCGAATCACTTGGTATAGGCATGTATCAGCATGATGTGAACAAGAAAAATCTTAGAAAATCTCTTGATAGAGAAGTTGAATCAGCAGTTAATTTTGCAGGTGTAAATCTCAACACATCCTCTTTTCATCTTCTAAAATACATCTCGGGACTAAACAGCAGCACTGCCAGAAAAATAGTTGAAAGGCGTACACAAACTGGTGCCTTTTCTGACAGGAAGGAGTTGCTTGAAGTCGAGGGCATTGGACCGGTTGCCTTTGAACAGGCAGCGGGTTTCTGTAGAATTATAAATGGAGACAATCCGCTGGACAGCACAATAATACATCCTGAATCCTATGAAATTGCTGAAAGCATTCTTCAGTTTATTGGCTTTTCTTCAAACGATTTAATTGAGAAGAAAAAACAAATCCATAAATCTCTAAATGAAGTCAACTGGAAAAAGTATGCTTCGAAAAACGGCTTTAATGAGATAACTGTCCAGGATATTGTAAAATCACTTCAAAAACCTGGCCTCGATCCCCGGGATGAGCTGGAAAAACCATTGTTAAGAGACGATGTTATAACCATGGAACAGCTTAAATCAGATATGGTACTGGAAGGAACAATAAGAAATGTGGTTGATTTCGGAGCTTTTGTCGATATCGGAGTAAAACAAGATGGTTTAATCCATAAATCGAAAATGGGCAGATTCGTAAAGGATCCACTGGAGGTAGTATCTGTTGGACAAATCGTGAAGGTAAAGGTACTGAATGTTGACCTTGAAAGAGAACGAATCTCACTTCAGTTATTGAGACGCTGACACATTTAATACAGTCAGCAATTTTCATCCCAGTAATAGGTATGATAATTATCGTTGCCAATCTCAAAAACCACCTGATAATCAATAATTTCTTTCCACATCAACGCAGAATTAGCGGGAAGGAAACGTAATGTATCGTGTACCAAACCGAATATGTTCTCTTTGTTTGCTTCGATGGAAGATGAACGGAATTCTTTAAACAGGATTTCCTTGTCTCCTATAAGAGCTCTATCTTTTAAAATTTGCGCTTTAACCTTTCTACCTTTGTAAGTAACCTCGTCCTCAACAGGAAAATTCACATTCATATTATCAGGTCTGATTTTCTTATGCAATTCAATTACTTCATATACATTCGGTTTTTTCCAGGACTTATTGCATGTATTACAAGTAAAACTGTTAATTTTTCCTTTAATGTTTCCTATTGCTCCGCAACTGGGGCACCTCCATAATAATCGATTAATACCCAAATAGTGCCTATAACGTTTATTAAAGGAACGGTCTTCTTTGTCAAGAAATGAAATTATTTTCTCTTCCATATTATCTTCACTGGGATTTATCGGTTCTCCAAATTCAATGTTAATATGGCCAAACTGAACGATATTCGACCATCTGGGCCAAAGCCTTTGAGCTCCATTGAACTTTACCGGTATGATCGGAACCCCCAGCCTTTTGAACAATTTCCAGATTTCCTTTCTAATACATAATCGTTCTCCGTCCCAACTTCTGGCCGCTTCTGGCGCTATAATAATATTGAATTTACTTCTTAAAGTACTCATTATATCTCTCATTGCCCTCATATCTCTCTCATATCTCTTAACCGGGATAGTCCCCATTTTTCTGAGCAACGGGAGTTTACCAACATACAATGCTGTCCCCACCGGTCTAAAATACTTAGTTAAAGCATAGTAAATAGCCGGGCCATCATAATGAGTTTGATGCTGTATAGCAAAGATTACAGGAGTGTCCTTTTTTTCTTTACTCCTCGCTGTTATAAAAGGAAACACGACTATTTGAACAACAATTTTTAGAAGTAAATTCATTAACACAAATAAAAGAGGTACAGACTGAGAATAATCAAAAGGGATTTTTTTGCCGGGAAATGGAACAAATGCTGGAACTTTTTCTCGATAACTCTCATAATTCGAAATTTTCTTCTCGTCACACTTTTCCTGTATTAACTGTAAAGCTATAATAAAAACTGTTACACTTAACAAGAACACCATAGTTATATAAGAAAGACTAAGAAAAAATATACCTGTTAAGTAAATCATGTATCCTGTTGAAACAGGATGTCTTATGAATCTGTAAGGACCGGAAACTATCAATCTGTCATTAGAGGTCAGCATCGTTGACCATTCACCATTCTGAATATATGCAACCAGTGAAGAATAAAGAGCCAATAGGACACCCACTAATATGAAAGCATAACCAATAATATTTGTTAAAACGGATACGTAATTTTGATCGATGTAAAAAAATACCAGGCTAGGAATTAATATCCAAAAAATGATAGCTTCTATATATAGCATCATTCGGATATATTCCACCCCCTAATAACAAAATCGGTACCTTTTTCTTCTGCATTTTCAATGTTTACTTCGAGATCGATTTTGTCTATTATTTTCTTAAAAATTGAAAGTCCGAGCCCAAATCCCTCTTTGCTTCTTGATTTATCAACCTTGTAAAAACGTTCAAATAGCCTTTCTTTTTCTGACTCAGGTATTCCTTCACCATTGTCTATAATATGCAGTTCATTATTTTCACCAACCCACTTAATATTTACTATGTCAGTTTTAGCATGTTTTACTGCATTTTCTAAAAGGATTTTAAGAGACATGCCAAGCAGTTCTCTATTCGTTTTCACTATCAATTCGTTAGGAATATCTAGCTCAACTTCAAAATAAAAGTAAGATTGAACTTCAGCTGTCTTATTCAAAATAATCTCCTTTAGATTTTCTGAAGTTAGTTCCGCCTTTGAGTCGGGCTGTGATAACAGAAGTAATTTTTCTGCAAGTTCAATAAGCTTTTTTGACGTTTCTTCAATGTTTCTGGCTGCCTCTTCTGTCATCCCCTGGTTGCTTGAAGCCCAACGAGTTATCATTCTTGAAAAACCAAGAATAGAAGTAAGTGGGGTCATAATTTCATGAGCAACGTCAGAAGAAAATTGTTCTTGCTTTTTATAACCATCTTCGATTCTTGTCAATGCTCTATTTATAACCTCTATAAGTTCTTTTATTTCTTTTGTTTTAGTTTTTGTACTTACACGCGATGAAAGATCACTAACTACAACCTTGCGTAAGGAATCACTCATCTTTTTCAACGGTTCTGAAATTCTCTTGCTCAAAATAATTGAAGCAAATAATGATATAAGTATGGCTATTATCGAAGCAAGTATAATTGAAGATCTAAACCCCTTTAGAAATAAATCATATTCTGCTATTCTACTTCCCAAAAGGACTTTATTGTTGTTGTCTGTAAAACCAAATAAAAGGTACATATCATCATCAACATTTATAATTTTCGAACCGTAGAAAAAAGAATAATCTTCAAGATTATCGGGATTTTGTATAATTTCATCATCAATCTTTATGAACAACTGCTCAGTTACAGCTGGTCCCATCCTTCCCATTCCCTGTCCCCCAAAATCTGACCGGTTGAATCTTGGGCTATGGGTAAGTGAAATGTATGCTTTGTTCAGTTCCTGAGTGTAATTTCTTATAAATACTGAACGAGAGTTAACATACACAAAATAAGAAAAAAAGCCAATGATAATTGCAGAAATAAATAATATACTCATAACCAGTTGAAAGAAAAGAGAAAAACCCTTATTATTTGAAGACATAGCCTATTCCTCTTACTGTATTAATGTATTTTCCAGCCTTTTTGAGCTTCTTTCTTAAATAATTGACATAAACTTCCACTACGTTTTCGTTGCTCCATTCGTCAGTTCCCCACACTTTGTCGAGTATTGTTGTCTTGGATACAACAATTCCTTTATTTTCCATGAGCAGGTTGAGTAAATCAAATTCTGTTTTACTCAATTTTATCTCCTCCTCGCTCACTTTCACTTCCCTGGAAGACCTGTCAAGAACAACTTCTTTATAAGCTATTCTTTCAGGTCCTTTTACCCTGCGCAACTGTGTTTCAATACGAGCTATGAGTTCTTCAATGTGAAAGGGTTTTGTTAAATAATCATCAGCTCCCGTTCTTAAACCTTTGACTTTGTCTTTTACTTCTCGCTTTGCTGTAAGCATAATTACTGGTAATTCATTTGAATAATCTTCTCTAATAATTTGTAGAACATGGTAACCATCAATTTCAGGAAGCATTATGTCCAGAATAACAAGATCAGGCAGCTTCTCACTGATACTTTCAATTGCGGCTTTGCCATTGGAAACATGGTTAACTTCATAACCTTCGTG
>Ga0182238_1000564_pt1 | contig 10832 bp, 15 predicted proteins | sample hydfrates6_PW_90_FD_132439 | JGI IMG/M metagenome (GOLD analysis project Ga0182238, IMG submission 132439) | Subsurface microbial communities from deep shales in Texas, USA - hydraulic fracturing test 6_PW_90 | ecosystem: Environmental > Aquatic > Deep subsurface > Shale gas/oil reservoir >... | reverse complement strand
TGACGTATATGTATCGCTTGATGGAAGTGATAGTAATTTCGGTACTTATTGGGATGATGCATACAGAACAGTGACAAAAGGTGTTTCCGAAGTCAGCGATGGGCAATTCGTCAACATTGATGAAGGTATATACGACAGTGAAACATCACCGTTCCCAAATAACAAATCATGTAACTTTGAATTACGAAACGAAATAAATGTATATTATAGTTCAGCAGGAAACTATACCGGAAACGCGACTGGTAGCCTGCCTTCAAAATATTTATTGCTATCGTGCAATAACCGTGTACCAGCAAAAGGTAAACTAATCAAATTACGTGTCAATGCATGGGGTTCAACTAATATAAGATTAAATGTATATAAGCAAAACAATTATGGCGATGGAATCGACCCTGATTTGTCTCTTATAGGAAACACTGGGTGGTACAATGTAGGGAACTACACGTGGTTAACACAAGAAACAATAGATTTGACAGATGAGAACATTTATTGTGATGGTGGTGAAGTTATAGGTATATGTGTAGAACCGATTAGTTCTTCGAGTATAATGAAGACCGATTACAATATATATGACAACTATGTTGTTTATACTGGAAATGCAGAAAACATATTTGATACTGATGTGCCAGAATCAGTTATAACAAGGAGTACAACTGGATTCCAATATTCGGTATCAGTTGAACATGAATATTCTAAACAAATGATGATAACAGGTGAAGCATCTTACAGTTATTCTAATATTGGTTTCACTTCTTCTAATATGGGTACAGGTACATATAGTAATTCCAATAATGTTGTAGTGCTTGACAAAAATTTCGCTGTTTCATCACTACCAACAAATGAATCAAATATATTCAATTGTGCAATATTAGCAGGCAGAGGTACATCCCCTCTAACACACAGTGGTCTTTATAGGATAGTTGTAGCCAGAGATGACGGTGATAATTACTTACCTGTTTATTTAAGTGATTGGCGGTACTTATATATAAATGATGACACGGTTGAATTACATAACAAAATTAGATTGGAAAGTTTACAGCCATCTGATATATTCGGGGTTGAAATAAAAGGCATTAGTGGAACACCAATGATTAGATTAGATACAAATGGTGGTACAGATTACTCTATTAAATACGAGGGGTCGTTCACATCATCGATACCAAAATCAAACTTTGAAGATTATGCAATATCCAAGATACCAATGAGGATGTATTACACATGAGTTTAGAAGAATATCAGAGAAAATTAGCATATATATTATACCCCACTGTATTCAACAAAAGAGATGAATACAAACAAATAGCAGACGAATATAATCAGTTAAACGAATGGTTAACGTTTCCTAAACAAAATGAAGCAAAAATTAATTTTGTTTAATATAGCAAGATTGATATGCCCTAAATTTAATTAATATACATCTTTTTTAATTCATGAAAATTGTATTTTATTTGTGATTATTTAACTTTATGCAATTGATAACTATCGCCAAAGCTTTGCATGACCTTTCTCTTGCTATGGGTTATGAATGTCCGGTAACAGTTCCAGAATGGGTAAAATTTTCACACCAGAAATTTGATAAAAGAATAAATAATGGTGAATTTAGGGAGCTTGTGAGGGAACAACTGGATTCTCTAAATGATATTACTTACTGGTTACCTGACGGGCATTATAAGCTTGTGCATAAAGAACATTTTGAACGCTGGCTTGCTCTCAATCCTACCGATAAAAGAAAGTATGTAAAGACCGTACACGATTGCGACGATTTCGAATCCATTTTGAGTGGTGATGTAAATGAATGGGATTCTGATCTTGCCTTTGGCGGTGTGTGGGTAGTTTATAAAAATTCAGACGGTGACTGGTGTGGTCATGCAGTAAACTTTTTTATAGATATGGAATATAATATATGGTTTGTCGAACCCCAAACAGACGATATTTTCAGACCACCATCCGGATGGAAAGTTACCAAAATGAGGCTTGGTTAAGTATGCAACTTGAGGAAGATGACTCTCTCAAAGAGGCAATTATAAAGATTTCAAGTACCCTTGACCTTATGCGTATGCGGATGGATCAAATTGAAGAAGTGGGTGGAGATCATGAAATAAGGTTGCGGACAAAGGAATCCGCACCCTGCCCACATCCGGATATTGTGAATCAGGTAACAGCCTTACGTATAAAACAATATGGCATAATAATTATTCTAGCAGTAATTATCTATGTAGAATTTGGAATTATGCTTCCAATTTAAAAAGAGCATATCTTTCTTTTTTGTCCTTATGTTTGGTCTCAAAGATACAGAAAAAGTTAAGGACGTGGCTCCTCTTGCCCGTCAGAGCCATGCGTCAAGGGAGTTCTTGGGCTTCTCCGGAGGTTCCGTCTTGATGGGTGGGGTATATTGAGGTTCTACATAAAAAGGTTTGGAATTTGAATCTTCGGGTTCAAAAAGGGCAAGGAGGTCGTAACCTGCCATTGTGCCCTTCCCTATAACCTTGTCCTCATTACCAAGGACATGGAATCTTACGCCATATCCTATCTGTTCCACCACATCTATTCGGTTGCCAGTTCTCTTTTCTATGTGAATCATAATACCAATCCAGGCAATAATGCATTAATGTTTGCCTTTTTGGGTTTAATCATTTTCACATTATTACCAACATTCTTTTCTTCAAAGTAATCCTTGTTGATAAGAGATTTAATATGTGATCTGGCGGTACTTTCAGAAGTGTGAGTTGCCATGCCAAAGGAAGCCGACATTGCACGCAAACCAACCCAACCACCTTCTGCTGTGGACATCTTCTCGTATTCACCCATCAAAAGCTTGAGGTGTGTCTTCTCTTTCTGAACCCCGTCATCCTTCTGTCTTGTAGAAACTTCAAGGAGTGTGAGGATTGAAGCCATTGCAGGTTTTATCATAGTTTCATATGCATAGTTGATATCTTCATTTTTGATATTTGTCCTTCCATGCATTACTGCATGGTGACAGGCAATTACATACATTTGATTCTGATATCTAGGCACAAATCCATTATATAACTTCTGGATGGAATGTGAAGAATATATTGCAATATCATACAGGCTACGTACACGATTTTTCAGGAGTGGTTTTACTCTACTGAAATCAAAGGTAAGTTTCTTGCGTCCTGCGGTCTGAATCTTCTTCAAGTGTTTCATGATCTCATCATCATAATCCACAATCTCGGAGTCTTCACCAAGATTATCAATATCCATCTGGGAATTATTTACCCTGTCCTGATAAGTAAGTTCCTTGGGAACCATGAACATTCTGGGCAGGAGTCCGGTATGTACGACCAGAGATTCGAATTTTTCAGGCACGTAAGAGGTGAAGAAGAAACTGGAATGTACTGGAAGTTCAATGGGGTCTCCATGAGCAAGTTTCTTTTTGATAATATTTGATGGTGTGCCTATTGGATTCATTGCCATCTGGAAATACAACTTCATATTTTCATTGTTGTTATTTGTATTCAGCAGGACTTCGGCTTCATCGAAATGAATAACATCCGAAGAGGCAAGAATACCTGGGCAATGTTCATATTCAGTTACCTTATCATTATATTCATTGTACTTGGTAACCTGTTCTACGGTTCCCAAAAGTGCAGCATCCGTGGCTGCCCCTATCGAATTATGTTCCATACTCAAATCTTTCATGCAATTTACAATATAATCCAGTGCTACGGACTTGCCGGAACCCGTATCCATCATTACCCATGGATGTATCCTACAATCTATAATCTGTCCTTTTTTCTTCACGCTCTGATATCTCAAACACTGTCCAATAATAAGGTGTAGGGCTGCACGCCCGAACAACCTATTATTATATGAATAGTCAGAGAATCTTTCATCCCAATATTCAATAAGTTCATGCATCGTATGTTTCTCCCTCTGTATCGTAATGCTGTCTGTTTTTCCATTCGGTTTCCTTGGATGGATGGTACTTGGATATTCTCTCCACATATCCGGTTATCCTCTGCATATAATCCACAATTTCGGCTCCACATTTCGGGCATTCTTCGTGTTTGCCTATTGTACCATGTTCATTCCTACAAATGGAGAACACTGGAGACAGAGCAAAGTAACCAAGGTCTGTATTGCACATTTTTATAACAAGGTCTTTCACGCCTTCGGGGTGTGGTGAATTCTCTCCAATGAAGAAGAGCAAGATATTACCACCATCACACAATTTATGGAAAGGAGCTTCAGCCATTATCTTCTCTGGCAGGGAAAGTCCATCATCATATGGTACGTGAGTGGCTGGTGCATATTCAAAATCATGATCATCCGTTCCGTGGATGGACAGGGATGTCTTGTCGTCTCCATATTCTCGACGTATGTACTTGATATTGCCTCTCACCATGTGATTGTTGGAAGATTCATTGGGTGGAGCTTCTATTCCCCATTGTGGAGCATCGGGTTCATCCATCCATGTAGATATTATGTCCTTGGTGAAATGAATAACTGCCTGTGCAAATTCATTGCCCTGCTTGTCTTTCAATCCATCCTCGAATCCCATGTGGACAAGCATATCATGCAGGAAGGCTGTGCCTACCAGAAGTCTCCTCTTCTCCGGATCATAATATTTGATTCCGGAAGGTGTTTCTTTTGCCAGCCAAGAGTTAATGCCCCATTCATAAATGGAATCCCTTACCATGTCCTGTAGGTTCTCTCCGGTTTCTTTAATGATCCGAAGCCTGTCGGTCAGAATTGTCATGAATTCCCTTTTCATAGTATCATAGAACAAGGTCTGGTACTTATCCTTATCCATGGTAACTATATCACCGAACATTCCGGAATCCAGTTTGGCTTCGGCAATCTTACGGGCTTCATAACCGATAATTGCATAATTCATGGTTATTATCCTGTCGGAACCCGTGCCCATTTCTCCACCTGACCAAATACCACCCATGGTATCAAACTTGACTCTTACCCTGCAGCATTGGGAAGATACGCAATCTTCATCTCCACCATCTGCCTGCATGTAATCCGGAGACAAATTTACAATATACAGAGAACCATTGTGAGCCATAGTCTCGAAGGCTTCAGTCCACAATTGAGAATCCCAATCAGAATCAGGTGTGACTGTGGTGGCGACCAATGGATAAGTAAATGGTATTCCACCCTTCATGCCTTCTCTCAAGATTTCCATGAACACGGAGGCAATAATTTCTGCATAGGCTTGTATGCTTACATGGGAGTATGTAATTTTATGATCTTTATTTATTTCATCGTACAACCCTTTATCCCCATCAAATATGACCGGACGGTTTTGCAAGGGTTTCGGACATTCAAAGCGTATTCCTGTATTGATGAAAGGGGGTTTTCCACCAGTACGGGTTATTTGATTGCAATTGTAAAAGAACTTCTGGAGTTCCTGTTTGATTTCATTTCTTTCCAGTCTGTCGGCATATGCATAGGGAGCAAGGAACCAGTTCACCCAATCCATGGACTGTGCGCCTGCAAAATGTCCCTGCGAGTACATAGCAAAGGAGTATAAGTGGTCGATGGCAGAACCGAGATGGGATGCTGGGTATGCCTTGAGGGTTGGTAAATCCAATCCTGCCGAGAGGGGGATTGTGGGATCGATACTGTTGCAGTATGGTCCAATCTGGTCTGAATCATGTACATATATCAAACCATCCTCGTGTGCCTGTTTGGCTTCTGGTGAAAGGAAATTATTCATTATAAAATTACGTATTTCGTATGAACCAAAAAGGGTCATCATTTGCTGATGACTCCTTGATTCACTGGCATTGGACTTGTCTTCTGCCCCGTACAGATATTCTTCAATCGTCAACTTAGTCATTCTTGATTTCTCCTATCTATCATTGCTTGCGGAGATTTACCGGTGCTTATCAGGTCGAATTTAATACCGAAATGATCTTCCACATCCTCTATCCACTGCTGGCTTTCAGGACTTAGTTCGGAGTAGGAAGTTGCACCAATGTTCCCCTTAAATAAATAATCTGCGAACATCAGAGCAAACTTATTCGGCTGATTAATATTCAGGGCTTCCCATATATCTGTCTTGGAAAATTCAAAGACACGACGAACACGGTTGGTGACTGTTGTTCTTTCATTTACAGAATCCAGACCGCTCCTTTCACAGACAATACCCCAATCAATTTCATCGGCTCCGGTATCTCCGGAATTTCCGGCTACCCTGATCGGATAAACCCTCATGACACCCCAGATATCTCCGGCAAGTTTGGGTGAGATTCCACAATCGGAGAAGAATCCAGATACATTACAATCTCTGGAGGTACATTTGGGATAGTGGTGAGATGTAGTTAAGGACAAATGACACCCCTGCGTGCCTTCAATACATACCTTACCGCACATGGCATGTGCGTTGATAATAGGTATGGTATCACAAATTTTTGCGAATTGCTTGAGTTCCGGTACTTCATGGGCTTTTCTGACCTTGCCCTGTCTCTGAATCTTTTCTACAGTGCAGGCACCAATACCTTCTTGTGTTGAACCGATCTTCTGGAACATGCCTTTCTGGGATTCAGCTTCGGCATGACGGTGTTCTCCGACAGTTACCCTACTATCAATAAAGAGCCTGCTACGAATGTCCGTGATTCCGGCTTCTTCAATCATCTTGATTTCTTTTTCAAGAATGTCTGCTCTGATCATTCCACCTGCGCCAATGACAATTATTATATTGGGATTTGTCCATTGACATGGAATAGTCTGCATCTTGTAATGCTTACCCTTGTATGTCAGGGTATGACCAGCCTGCCATGCTCCAACCCTTACGCACGCATTATATTCGTCTGCAAGGTGAGCAGATATCTTTCCTTTTCCTTCTGAACCATACTGTAATCCGACTATTGAATCTACTGGCATTTTTACTCTCCGTGTTGTTCTATAATTTCTCTGATCGCCCGATGAACGTCCATGATTGATTGATTACCATCTACCTTGTGATAAATTGGCATAAGTTGCCTACCAATCATGTAATTCGCCAGCCTCTCGTACTCTTCTTTTACTCTTTCTTGGAACTCGACCTTGCCATATATATCGTCTTCGGTAACAAACGGGGTACCCGTAAGAATAATCACGATATCTGTTTTGATATATGAATCAATAAGGTGATTAATCCTGTGTAGCCACTCCTCATCAAGTCCTTCAGCAATACCATAAGCGATGCCTGACTGGTACCACCTGTCGAAGATTACCAGACCATCTGTTTGGTTTATCTTATGTTGTGTCTCGATCTTATTCAAGGTCATTAATGCCTGAAAAGACACAGGTTCATAGGGTAGGACTTTATTCAGGATTTCCCTGATTACCTTACCACTATAAAAATCCTCATCTGGGTACTTTACTTTTTTGGCTCCCATTCCTACAAGCAAATCTGCCTGTGTGGTCTTTCCTATTTTATCTGGTCCTTCAATTACTACACGCATATTATTACCTCTTTATATAATCTGCAAGTCCGGTGGGTGTCAGTAGGAAAGGTACTCCATTAGTAGTCAGACCGGAGACATAATTGTCCCTCAGTAGGAAAGGTACTCCATTAGTAGTCAGACCGGAGACATAATTGTCCCTTAGGAGTTTATTTACTGTAGCACCATGAGTATCTGTAACTGTCAGGTATATGTAGTTGTTTTCGGGGTTGTCATCCCTCATCTTTCCAATGCTCATTTCAATGTTTCCTAATTCTACCATTTAAATCACCTTTTCGATCTCTTATCTTTATGTCTTCTTTGTCTTTCGTGGTAGGCTGGTATGTTCGGCTTGATGGGGATGAGGGAGCGTAAAGAGCGTATCTTCTCTTTGCTTTCCAGCATATCTCTCACCTTATGCCAGCCTGCGCTGTGTCTTAGTCTTTATATTCATAAGGACAAGGGTTGTCAGGAGTATCTGTACAGTATCCCATATCCTTAATCCTATGACAATTATAACATACCATTGCCCTGTCGTATATTACATCTAACTGCCCTTCGGCAATGCAATGATTGTATTTTTCAGGATTCCAGACCTTACTCAAATATTGAGCAATGGCATCCTTGGAGTATGCAAGTTCTACAAGAGAGGATATAATGATAAAACGTTGCCTGTTGTCCGGATTTGGACCGCACATCATACAATTTTTATTTATATCTTCCTTGCGTACTTCAATATCATCCAGATCGATGTCTTTGGTATTATATACCTTGTATTCTTCATCGAACTTGGACAGGTCGATACTCTTGCTTCCCACAAACATTCCCGAAGACAAGGGTTGTTGTTTTTTCGCCAGCGACCTTAGGGCTTGTAGGTCAAGCTCACGAAATTGTTGATCTGTTAAAGGAATACAAAAACACTGGGCTCCACCATTCCACGTATTAATCATTCTGACATGCTGGTTGGCATTTACACCTACAGCATCATCTTTCATAATACCAGCATTACTTTGAATGTATTGCATGGCGTTTTTAATGGAAGCGGTGGGATACTGTATAGGTTTAGAATTGGTGGTGGTACACGACAAAACTATGTGGAGACCGCTTCCAGAAAGAATACGAAGTCTCTTCACATCATAGTCTTCTAAGAACCTATCGAGTTTACGTGCTTCTTCCAGTGGGTTATACCCTTTATCCGGATCAAAGTCAAATAACAATTTATCAACCATTGCGGTCTCATAGACCGGTTTCCCATTATTGAGCCAGCCATAAGAATAAAGTGAAGTGCTTACTATACTGGATTTACCATTATGGGCATTCACGTAATCTCTCAATTCTTCCCATGAATGAACTATTCTTCTTTTACGGGAAACTTCTCTGGGAAATGAATTGTATAGCATTATAACATCTTTTCCATTTTCTTTACCTTACGCCATTCACTCTTTGAGCAATCCGCTCTGCACTCTTTTTTGTAATCGCACCACTTACAAAGAGGGGTGGGTACTCTTTCAAAGGCTCCCGTTTTGCGTATCTCCCATGCCTTCTGGATATGTTCGTCTAAACTCTTCCATAAGCGAGGACTGACTTTTTCGAAGAAGAATCCACCTTGCGGATACTTCTCCGACTCTCCAAGGAATAAAGCTCCAATGTACTCTGCGTCTATCATCCTTGCATAAAAGGCAGTCTCTATCCTGATGTTGGCGAGATTGTCTTTGAATTTCCCACTTTTGGTATCTATAACTGCTCTGGCACCACATTCTAAATCCCATACTGAATCGAGTGTTCCTATTTCATGATATCTACGTGCAACAACTTCCTGATAGGTAGGTGTTATATTAAATTTACCTCCAGTCATTCTGCAATAGATACGCATAAAGTTATTCATATAAGGCACATAATATTTGTCATGTTCCGGTAGCCAGTCTTCCAGTTTATCTACACCCACACGGAACGGATAATTCTTGAAGTTATCAAAAGTTTCCTCTACCAGTGAATGAATATGAGTACCTTTCTCTGCCAGATTATTTGTGTATTCTATACCAAGTTCATATCTATAATAATATGGCATTGTACACTTTTTTCTGGAAAGTGACATAAATTGTGATTTAGACATAAGGTCGGGGTCTTTATCATAACCCCTACGTTCTGCAGGTTTTCCAACAATCATAATATCACCTATTTGGATTGTTTTTTTCCATCACGGATATTTTATCCTTAGGTGGCATTAATATGAATTCATTTACCTTAGATAAAATATTAAGTGTCATGCTTTTATCCGCAAATTCTTCATGTTCTTCACTTAATCCTCTTGATGGTATGCTTACATTTGTGATATATACTAATGTGTCTCCATTATATGTTATATCAATATGTTTTTGATTTTCCTTTGAGAATATGTCCAATTTTTTTGTCTCTATATCATAATCCCATATAATGCCAGCAAAGTGTCTAAAATTAGACATTAATTTAGTAAGTTCCTTTGCTTTTCCCATATAATGTGAATATTCAATAAGTGATTTATTCCATTCATCAAAACACTTTGGGTTAGGAGTTTCCAAACAATACATTGCGTATCCAAATTCTGGTGGTATCATAATACTACCTCCATTGTTATTAATGCTGACAATATAAAACCAAGGACAAATCCACATGCAAACCAGAGAGCACGCTGTATATTTAAATATTTATACACCATACCGACAACTTTTGCTGGTTCTTCTGTATGGTATTGTTGCACTATGGTAGCAATATCCGTGTCTTCTCTAATCTCGTACTTTCTTTCATTACATAATTTACATGTTAATTTCATTTAATATCACTTCCCATATTTTCAATCAACTCTTTATTTGTTTTAGGTTTTGGGCAAGGTTCATTCGGCCTATATCTAGATAATAAAGGTTCGCATATCCATTCCCTTGTTATTTTATAACCTAAAATACATCTATTAAACTCCAAAGCCTTACAATCATTACAATTTTTCTTTTGTGAGATTTTCATTTAATCACTCTTCCCTATTTCCATTTCTTCACATTCACTACATAATCCGTATTCTGATGTATGGTCAATAACTCTTTCTTTACAGTTAACACAGTGTAGATTATCATAATTGATAAATAATTTAAATTCTCCATTTTTATCTGCAACTGTACTGAATTCTCCTATTTCGCCAACACCAAAATTTGGTATTCCACCACATGGACAATCTATATTTACTTCAATATTACCAAATGTCTTTTCAACATATTCTAAATTCTCAATTAATTCTTCTATTTTCATTTCTCATTTCTCCTGTAGTATTTCTTTTTGTTTTCATAGGTATTTCCGATGACTTTAATATTACAATTGGATATTTCCTCAGCACATAATTCAGGTGCATAAGTCACATCAATATAAAAACTACCGTTGCCGAATTTAACTACACCAACATTA
>Ga0182238_1000563_pt1 | contig 10835 bp, 9 predicted proteins | sample hydfrates6_PW_90_FD_132439 | JGI IMG/M metagenome (GOLD analysis project Ga0182238, IMG submission 132439) | Subsurface microbial communities from deep shales in Texas, USA - hydraulic fracturing test 6_PW_90 | ecosystem: Environmental > Aquatic > Deep subsurface > Shale gas/oil reservoir >... | reverse complement strand
GTATTCTCCCGTGAAGCAGGCGGTACACACCTCGGAGGCGGGAAGACCTATCGCTTCTATCATGTCCTCCACATTGATATAGGCAAGCGAATCGGCTCCTATCCTGCGGCTCAAAGTCTCCGTGTCCATTTTTGCCGCCGCCAGATCCTCGCAGGTGGGAGTGTCGATTCCATAGTAGCAGGGGAATCTGACGGGGGGAGAGGCGATCCGTACATGGACTTCCCTGGCGCCGCAGTCTTTGATCATGGAAATGACACGCTGGACGGTTGTCCCTCTGACGATGGAATCGTCTACGACGACGATGCTCCTGCCGTCGATCAGGTTTTTTACAGGATTGAGCTTGATCCTGACTCCGAGGTCCCTGACACGTTGAGTGGGTTCGATGAACGTTCTGCCCACGTACCTGTTCCTGACGATGGCTTTTTCATAGGGCAGTTTCGCTTCCCCTGCGAAACCTATGGCCGAAATGGTGCCGCTGTCCGGCAATTCAGTGGTCATGTCAGCCTGGGGACAGGGGCTGCTTTTCGCAAGATTTTGCCCGAGCGCCTTGCGGACTCCATACACTGAGCGACCGTCGATAAGGCTGTCGGGGCGTGCGAAATAGACATACTCGAAGGCGCAGTAATGCTTTCTCTTTGGTGTTACGGGAATCCTGAGACTTTTGATGTCGTTTTTGTCAATGACCAGTATCTCGCCTGGAGCGACATCCCTGACGATTTCCGCGCCAACGATATCGAGAGCGCAGCTTTCTGAGGTCACGTAGGTAACTTCGTTTCGTCTGCCTATCACGAGAGGACGGAATCCCCATGGGTCGCGGGCCGCGACAAGCCTGTCACCCAGCAATATGGCCAGACTGTATGCTCCCCGCAGAACACGGAGGGCACCGACAAGTGCGTCGAGAGGTGGTTTGTGAGGCTGGTGTGCCATGAGGTGAAGGATCGTTTCCGTGTCGCTGGTGGACTGGAATATTGCACCGCGGTTTTCCAGGTATTGCCGTATGCCGGTGGCATTTGTGATATTGCCGTTATGGGCGATTGCGACGGATCCACGTGCATAATTGGCAGTTATCGGTTGAGCATTGGAGAAATCGCCACCGCCTGCGGTGGAGTAACGGACATGGCCTATGGCTGCACCTGCCGGGATCGATGACAGTTCCCGCTGGTCCAGGGCCGTGTGTACGAGTCCTGCTCCTCGCATGGAGTGTACGTCGTTTGAACCGGGGGAATCCGTCCAGGCAATTCCCGCCGTTTCCTGTCCCCGATGTTGCAAGGCATAGATGCCGAGATAGACGTCCTCGAGAACGGGGTGCCCGTCATTTGAAAAAGCGCCGAAGACACCGCACATGAAAACTCATCCTTTCCAGACGGCCAGAAGGTCGTCCAATTCGATCTCGAAGTTTCCCTCGACATGAAGCCTGTCGCCATCGACGAAACCGATTCGACGGCATCCGAAAGACTCCCACAGGCGACAAAAATCCACTTCTTTATTCCCTGAAACTGCATAAAGGGCCCTCGGGCCGCCTTCGCTGAAGAAGACTTCGAAGGGGTCTTCCAGGCCTTGCGGGTCGATACTGGCTCCGATTCCGGAGTGGATAAACTCTTTTGCAAGGGCTACGGCCAACCCTCCGCCTGCGACGACACGCCCCGAGTTCGCGAGATTTCGATGTGCCGTATCAAGTGCCTTGTCTCTGAAAACCTTTTCCTGCCCGGGATCAAAAACCCAGGGGGCGCCCGATGGAGAGCCGTCGAGCAAGCGTTGCGACATGCTTCCGCCCATCGCACCTCTCAAAGGTCCTGCGAGGAACAGCGAATCCCCATCCTTCCACGATCCTTGTGGCAGGTATTCATTGACCTGCCGGAGCAAGCCGACGAGTCCGACGACAGGCGAGGGATAGATTCGGGCACCTGGAGATTCATTGTAGAGACTGACATTTCCTGAGACCACTGGGCAATTCATTTCGGTGGCGGCAGCGGCAAGTCCCCTGACAGATTCCTCGAGAGCCCGGTAATTGTCAGGATCTTCCGGGGAGGGGTAATTCAGACAGTCCGTTGCTCCAAGTACTTCCGCTCCGCAGACCCAAAGGGGCCTTGCTGCTTTCAGCAACGTTTCGGCCCCGCCCGAAAAGGGGTCGAGGGCGCAGGCCCAAGGGTCGCTCTCCATTGTCAGGGCTATGAGGCGTTCCGTCTGTTTTATCCGGAGAACTGAAACAGGACTTCCCGGTGGCACAACGGTATTGATCTGGACCATGTGATCATACTGTTCGTAGATTGGTGACTTGTCCTTCAGGCCTGGTGAACGAAGGAGTTCGAACAAGTGAGTTTTCCATGCAGCAGGCCGGACACGGGAGTGCTGCGTCTTGCCCTTCCGTCCTGTCCCGGAAGATGCAGGCCAGTGAATTTCCGGGCATCCGTCTCCGACAAGCTTCGCCGGGAGATCTACCACAGTTTCGCCTTTCTCGACAAGGCGGAATCGGGCATCTTCGGTCATTTTGCCGATGGTTGCGCATTCGAGCTGCCATTTTTTTGCACATTCAGCGACTTTCACAAAATCTGAAGGATCGATGACAAGAAGCATGCGCTCCTGGGATTCCGAAAGGGCGATCTCCCAGGCAGTCATGCCTGATTCCCTGAGCGGGACCTTGTCGACCTCGATGATCACACCGGTATGGCTTTTGGCCGCCACTTCGCTTGCGGAAGAAGTGATGCCGGCTGCTCCCATGTCCTGCATGCTTATGATCAGACCTGCATCAATCAACTCGTGACAGCACTCTATGACAAGTTTTTCGACAAAGGGGTCGCCGATTTGCACCTGGGGTCGGCTGCCTTTTGTATCTTCTTCGAGGCCCGTTGAAGCAAAGGCGGCCCCCGCAATACCGTCCCGTCCTGTCCGTGAGCCGAGCAAAACCGCCAGATGTCCGGGTTTCGCCGTATTCGAGCGGATGATTTTTTTATGCCGGAGAAGTCCGACGCACATGGCATTCACCAGCGGATTGCCTTCGTAGCAGTCGTCGTAGACCGTTTTCCCTCCGACGGTAGGTACGCCGACAGCGTTCCCATACCCTCCGATGCCTGAAACGACTCCCTGTATGAGACCGGCATTCTTGTCTTTTGCCGGATTGCCGAAAAACAGTCCGTCCATGCATGCCACGGGCCAGGCCCCCATGGCAAGGATATCGCGAATGATCCCGCCGACGCCGGTAGCGGCTCCCTGATACGGTGCCACCGCCGACGGGTGGTTATGGCTTTCGACCTTGAAGGCCACGGCCAATCCGTCGCCGATGTCAATGATCCCGGCGTTTTCTCCCGGGCCCTGGAGAACATCGTCTCCTTTTGAAGGAAGCTGCCTGAGCAGAGGCTTTGTTGACTTGTAGCTGCAATGTTCGGACCACATGACTCCCAGAATCCTCAATTCCGACTCGTTTGGTTCCCTTTTCAATTCTTCGCGGATGATTTCGTATTCTTTTTTCCGAAGTCCAAACGCGCTGTAATCCATTACCGGTGGCCCCCTTCTTCGAGCCATGAATGCAAGGAATTCCAGATGAAAGCGCCATCAGCGGAACCGAGGATTCTTTCCGAGGCACGTTCCGGGTGCGGCATGAGTCCAAGCACGTTGCCCCTTTCGTTGACGATCCCTGCGACGTGTCCCATGGAACCGTTGGGATTGTACGCGTCTTGCGTTTCGCCTTCGGGGCTGCAGTACCTGAAAACGATTCGGTTCTCCCTTTCAAGACGCTGCATTTGTGCCTCCGGAAGGAAAAACAGTCCCTCGTGATGGGCAATCGGCATCTGCAGAACCTGATTCGGAGCGCAAAGTGCGGTAAAGGGCGTGTCATTTCGTTCCACCCTGATGGTGCAGTTCTTGCAAAGAAACGTGAGGCTCCTGTTGGCGAGTATTGCTCCGGGAAGGAGATGAGATTCAGTGAGGACCTGAAAACCATTGCATATCCCGAGAACCAGTCCGCCATTTTCTGCAAATCGCCGGACGGAGTCCATAACGGGGGTTCTTGCCGCCATGGCACCACATCGAAGATAATCGCCGTATGAAAACCCCCCTGGGAGGACCACAAGCTCAACCTCCCGCGGGAGATCATGAGATTCGTACCACACTCTTTCGGCTTCAGCCCCGACTGTTGTCTCCAGTGAATGGACCACATCCCTGTCGCAGTTGCTTCCCGGGAAAACGATCACTGCAACCCGCATGTTCAGTCAACAACCTTTACATCAAAATCCTCGATCAGTTCGTTCACGAGGAGTTCAGAGCACATCTTTTCTCCCAGGGTTTTCGCTTCTTCCGCACTCTGGGCATTGATCGCAAGTTGAATGTATTTTCCGACGCGCACGTCATCGAGCTGGTCAAAGCCGAGACGGTGGAGAGACTGACTGACGGCTTTCCCCTGCGTATCGAGAACGCCTTCCTTGAGGTAGATCAACACATCGACGGTATATTTCATTTTTCATCTTCCTTGCCGGACAGCCGGCGCCAGATTTCTTCATAGGCCTCGAGCACGTTTCCAAGGTCTTTCCGGAATCGGTCCTTGTCCAGGCTGTCGCCGCTTGAGACATCCCAAAACCGGCATGTGTCCGGAGATATTTCATCGGCCACGACGAGCTCCCCTTCAATGGTAGTCCCGAATTCGATTTTAAAATCGACGAGAAGGATATTTTTTGAAGCGAAAAGGTCACGAAGGATATCATTTACCTTTCTTGCAGTCGATTTCATTTGCTCAATCTCCGGTCGAGTGCACCATCCGAAAGCCATGGCCTGGTCCTCGGTCACAAGGGGGTCATCAAGGTCATCATTCTTAAGGTAGAATTCGACAAGGGCCGGTTCGATTTTCCTGCCCTCGGGAACTCCCAGTCTCCTGCAGAGGGAGCCTGCCGTCACGTTTCGAACGACGACTTCCAGCGGGATGATTCTGGTTTTTCTGACGAGCTGCCGATTATTGTCTAATATTTGTATGTAATGTGTTTTGATACCTGATCGCGAGAGGTATTCGAAGAGAAGGGCGCTGATGAGGTTATTGAGTGTTCCCTTACCTTTCACAGAAGATTTCTTCCGGGCATTGAATGCCGTGAGACAGTCCTTGTATTCCAGAAGAAGCTGTTGCGGATCGTCGCTCTGGAATAGTTTTTTTGCCTTTCCCTCATATAATGGTTTACGAGTATCCACTGGAAAACACCTGGCTTTCTTGGCTGGATTTTATGCCTAACATTATTAAGCGTCTTGCAATAAATGTCAACCTCAGTAGCAAGCATGCAGCGGACGAAGGCAAAGCGGCTGCCAAGGAAGCCGGTTTCGAAGTCGTTGCCGACGTCCCCTTCAATCCCGGTCCTACAAGCATGGACAGCGAGGTCCAGACACTGAAGGCCAAGAACCCCGATGTTCACCTGCCGATTGGAACCTGGGCATATTGTCTTTTTGTCGATCGCCATTTTTCACGTAAAATGGTTTTGACCATTGTCGGAAGGTGTCCCCGAGATGCGGGGACACCTTCCTTTCTTTGCATGAATTTACGAAACACAATGAAGATGAGTCCTCACGATAAAAGGGGCGTCCTTTATTCTGTGAACTCGAAGTGAAAGGGATCTGCAAGGCAGAATGACACTCAATTCAAACAACAAAGGGAGCAAACGTGAATTATTGCCAGTAACCACCGTTATTCTCGCAGGCGGTGAGGGAAAACGTCTGGGCTTGCGAAAACTTTTTTTGAATGTAGGCGGAAAGAGCATGATTGAAGAAATGGTCAATCGCGTTGTTCCGTTTTCCCGGGAAATTTTCCTTTCCTGTTCTGACAAGGATGCCGCTGTTTTCAAGACAAGCGGAGTGGCGGAAAGATGCCAGGAACTGATTGATAAAATCGTGGTCGATTCAACCCCAGGGAAAGGCCCTCTTGAAGGGCTTTTCCAGGGGCTGAAGAACGCTTCAAGCAGGTGGGTCTTTCTGGTGGGGTGCGACATGCCCTCCTTGATGGAAAGCGTTGTTCGCCGGATCTGGTCGTTCAGGAGGGATGATACCCGTGTCCTGGTTCCCTTGCTGAACGGTTTTCGGGAACCTCTTCATGCCTTTTATGCCGTGGAATGTCTCCCGGCGATCGAGCAAGCGCTGAAACATGATGTCGGGAAGGTTACATCCTTTTTTGACAGCATTGCCATTACGGAAGTCAAAGAAGAATGTTTGCAGGACATCCCCGGTTACAGCAAATCCTTCATGAACATCAATACCCGTTCCCAGCTTGATGCCTGGCAAAAGTCCCATGGCGGGTCCTGAGGAAAATGTGGTCTTTCTTCGCGTGTCCCATGACAAGGTTTTCGTATCCCGCTAGAATATGGAACGTTCTTTCATAGGAGTGATGTCATGGACAACAGACTGTCACGTATACGAAACTTTTGCATCATCGCTCATATTGACCACGGGAAGTCGACACTTGCTGACAGAATGCTCGAAACAACCATGACTGTCGAGGCCAGGAACATGCGTGAGCAGGTACTGGATTCACTTGACCTCGAAAGGGAACGGGGCATAACCATCAAGCTGGTGCCAGTACAGATGAGATACAGGACCGGTGACGGACAGGAATTTATTCTCAACCTGATCGACACGCCTGGACATGTGGATTTCAGCTATGAAGTATCAAGGTCTCTGGCGGCCTGTGAAGGGGCCTTGCTCGTGGTTGACGCCTCCCAGGGAGTCGAAGCGCAGACTGTGGCCAATGCCTATCTTGCTGTCGATCAGGGACTGGAAATTATTCCGGTAATCAACAAGATTGATCTTCCTTCGGCTCAACCGGAAGTGGTGAAAAAGGAGCTCGAAGACCTTGTCGGCATTGATTCTTCGGAGGCCATCCTTGTGAGTGCCAAGGATGGGACAGGGGTCGACGAAATATTCAAGGCCATTCTCGACAGGGTTCCTCCACCGGAAGGTGATCCGGAAGCACCATTGCAGGCGCTGGTTTTCGATTCAATATACAACAACTACCGCGGGATCATCTGTTCCATAAAAGTCGCGAACGGAACGATCAAAACGGGTGACTCAATATCCTTCATGGCGACATCCAGGACATATCAGGTAGAGGAAATAGGATTGTTCCGCCCCGACATGCGTCCCGCGGAAGAACTCGGTCCCGGTGATGTGGGCTACCTTATCGCCAACGTAAAATCCATATGGGAAGCACGTGTCGGGGATACGGTCACGACGGCGCAAAAACCCGCTGCAAAACCACTTCCCGGGTACAAAAAGATCAAACCGGTCGTCTTTTGCGGTTTCTATCCCATTGAAAGGGAGGATTACCAACAATTGCGGGAAGCCCTTGAGAAACTGCAGCTGAATGACGCTGCAATTTTCTTCGAGCCGGAGACTTCAACAGCATTGGGATTCGGCTTCAGGTGCGGCTTTCTCGGACTCCTTCACATGGATATCGCAAAGGAACGGTTGAACAGGGAGTTTGACATTGAACTTGTCGCTACGGCTCCCAATGTTGTCTACAGCATCCTGTGCACGGATGGTTCCGTCATTGAAGCGCACAAACCCTCTGATTTTCCGGAAACCGGTGAAATCGAGGAGATCAGTGAACCCTTCATACGAGTGACCGTCTTCGTTCCAGGGGAGTACGTCGGGAAAGTCATGCAGACCTGCCAGGACAGAAGAGGCGTTTTCAGCAGCATGGACTACATAACGCCAGAACGGGCGCGGATTGTTTATGACATCCCCCTCGCCGAATTCATCATTGATTTTCATGACAGGATCAAATCCGTGACGAGGGGGTATGCCTCCCTTGATTACGAACACATCGGCTACAGGGTTTCGGACCTCGTCAAGGTGGACGTGCTGATCGGCGGAGACCCCGTGGATGCCTTCTCCTTCATTTGCCACAGGGAAGAAGCCTACCATCGGGGCCAGGCGGCGGTCAGAAAACTGAAGGAGCTCATTCCCCGTCAGCTTTTCGAAGTCCCCATTCAAGCGGCCATAGGAAAACGCGTGATCGTCCGGCAGAACGTGAAACCCCTGCGCAAGGACGTTCTCTCAAAATGTTACGGCGGTGACATCACCAGAAAACGCAAACTTCTTGAAAAACAAAAAGAAGGCAAAAAGAAGATGAAGCAGATCGGAAAGGTCTCCATTCCCCAGGAAGCCTTTCTGTCTTTCCTTCAATCCGAGGAGGAGGGACAAAACTGAAGGAGTTCGGCGAAGGGCTGTCCCTTTATGTACATATCCCTTTTTGTCGCCGCAAGTGTCATTATTGCGCATTTTACAGTGTAAGACCTTCAGAATTTTCTCCTGATACTTTCATTGACTCACTGACGAAAGAAATCGTGGCATGGAAAAGGTCGCCACATTCCGCCAGGCCGATCCGGACGCTTTACATCGGGGGGGGCACCCCGACGGTGCTTTCTCTTGAGCAATGGCATAGACTCGCAATTCTGCTGGAGAGAAATTTCGACCTGTCACACCTTGAGGAACTGACCATAGAAGCAAATCCGGAATCCCTGTCTGCATCCCATCTGGAATTCTGGAAAAACTGGAGGGCAACGAGGATAAGTCTCGGAGTCCAGAGCCTTCATGATCGGGAACTTTTGCAGCTTGGCCGTCTCCATGATTCGAAGCAGGCTCTTGAAGCCCTGGACGCATCGCTTGAATCGGGATTGCTTACCAGTTGCGATGTGATTTTCGGAATACCGGAACAAGATCTTCGAAGCTGGCACGAAACGATCCATTTCCTGGCCCGGAAAAATGTCCCTCATATTTCCGCCTATCAACTCTCGATAGAGCCGGGGTCAAGGTGGGCTGACGATCCGCCCGACGCGACGAGTTACGGCTACCCGTTGTATCGATGGGCACAATTTTACCTCTGCCGTAAAGGATATACCCAGTATGAGGTTTCCAGTTTCTGCAGGAATTCTTCCTGGTGCCTGCATAATCTCGGCTATTGGTACGAAAGGGATTGCATCGGTCTTGGACCTTCAGCCTGGGGACTTGTCAAGGGCAGGAGATACAGAAATGTGGCGTCCCTGGAAACATACTGCCGAAGGCTCCAGGCAGGATGCAACGTGAAGGAGTGGTCCGAAAGGCTTTCGGGAGATGATGCCGCCTCCGAGGCTGCCGTTCTCGCCCTGAGGACTGCATGGGGACTTGATCTTTCACATTTCGCGAAACAGTTTGGGGACAAAAATGCTACCAGGCTGCGCCGTCGGCTTTCTGAAATGCCGGATCGATACCTTTCACTCCAGGATGGCAGGGCGGCTCTCACTCGTGAAGGCCTGCGTGTGGGCAATGCCTTGTGGGAGCGCCTGCTGCCGGATTCCTGAAAAAACTTTACGGGATGGTTACCGTCTTGTCCGCCGACAAGAGGGCTTCGCTGATTTCAAACATGTTCGATATGGTTCCGACCGAAACTTGTTCAGTAATACCGTAGTGATTCGTGCATGTTCCGCAGACAAGAACGGGACACCCCCTGTCCTCCAGAAGACGAAGGCTTTCGGAAACGGAGTTTTCGGCAAGAGCGAGTTTGACGCCACTGTTCATGAGCGCCACAGTACCTTCAAAGGTGTCCGTATCTGCCAGTGTGCTGAGAAATGCTTTCAGGAGAGCTTCCCCGAGCAGATCGTCGCCCTTTCCCAGGGTCGATGATGTGACGAGTACAGTTGTCTTGCCCCCGTCCTGACGATCTTTCCGGTTTTCCTCTGGAAGCCTTTCCGCTTTATCTTCCGGTGGCAGGCATTCCAGAACAAATGTGCCCGCCGGGTCCTCGGTCGATGAAACCCCGCATCCGCGGCTTTCCAGGAATCTCCTGACGTTGGTGGCGGAAACGGCTGAATCTACAACAATCTTGAGAGGTCCCGATCCTTCATCCAGAGCCTCTTTTGCCATCATGACAGGCTTCGGGCAGGCTTGCCCGCGTGCATCTATGTGTCTCATTTTCCTCACCTGCTTTTTCCGGATTTACGCCAGAAAATAGTAACATATTTGCAGACACTTTCCGAGCTTTCGATCGACCGGTTTTCATCAGTTTTGCCTATGCTGTAAACTTGTGGCAATACAAGCATTCCTGGAGGCCTGTAAATGGATCAAAACCGGAGGAATCTGCTGAGAGAGTTGCCCGCCATGGATGAAATCCTTGCCCAACAGGATATTTCTCCGTTTGAAGAGAAACTTGGAAGAAAGGCCGTCAAATTGATTGTCGCCGACGTCATTGGTGAAGTACGAAAATCCATTCTCGACGGAAGGACGGATTCCGTTTCGGTGGAAAGACTCTACGAGGATATCGAAAAGAGACTTTCAAAACATTCCCGTTTCAGCCTGAGTCGGGTTGTAAACGCTACAGGCGTGGTGGTCCATACCAATCTTGGCCGTTCCTGCCTGGCCCATGAGGCTGTCGAGGCGGTAACTGAAACAGCAGCACATTACAGCACCCTTGAATACGATGTCGAAAAGGGCATGCGCGGCCAGAGAAACGATCATGTCGAATGGCTTCTCTGCCAGCTCACCGGAGGCGACGGTGCCGTGGTTGTCAATAACAACGCAGGTGCAGTGCTTCTTCTCCTTGCCACCTTTGCTGCGGGAGAAGAGGTCATCGTTTCACGGGGGGAACTGGTGGAAATCGGTGGATCCTTCAGGATTCCTGACATTATGGCGCTTTCCGGCGCAAAGCTGGTTGAAGTAGGCACAACCAACAGGACAAGACTTGAAGACTATAGAAACGCGGTTTCGGAGCGAACGCGCATGATTTTGAAAGTGCACCCGTCCAACTTCCGCATTGTCGGTTTCCACGCGTCGCCTTCGAGGCAGGAACTTGCCGATCTGGCGAGGGAGAAGGATTTATTGTTTGCAGAGGATCTTGG
>Ga0182238_1000562_pt1 | contig 10835 bp, 13 predicted proteins | sample hydfrates6_PW_90_FD_132439 | JGI IMG/M metagenome (GOLD analysis project Ga0182238, IMG submission 132439) | Subsurface microbial communities from deep shales in Texas, USA - hydraulic fracturing test 6_PW_90 | ecosystem: Environmental > Aquatic > Deep subsurface > Shale gas/oil reservoir >... | reverse complement strand
TTGTCAAAAAATAAATTGAGGCGGGATTCCCCGTTATCTTCGGGCTTACTATAACTAATGAGAATGGGCACCTTGGGTAAGGGATAAATAATCAGTGAAACATCCGAGGTAAACCGGGTTTCTACCGGCCTACCGCCAAAAATATAGATAACCTTGTCAAAGAAAAGATCCATATGGGTGTCGGCAATTTTTTTTAAAGGTTTTTCACATCTTTGTTCAAAAAGCGGTAACCTGTCCCTCCCGTTTTCCAGCTCCCCAAAGGGAACCCATTTCCCGGAAGGTTTGGTTCCTTTACAGGACAATATATAATTTAATAAAGGTATTGTTAGCCAAGTATTGATATGGCATTCAGATGTGATATTGCCCTGTTTATCAACAAAAAAGTCTTTCCCCAAGGATTTAATAATTAATTCCTCGCCGGAAATTGCAGCTCCCAATCTTTTTGCGGATGAGAAAAAATCTATAGAGGTTATATCTTTTTTCAGTTGTTCCAATATCTTCTCCTGTTGCCCCTCGAGAGCCAGAGCCCGCGTAGTAATTTTACCTTCGAATTGCCTCACTATTTTGTCATCCAAGTGAGGGCATGCCTGAAGAGCTTTTTGACCCTTTATAACAGCATCCGCAAAGGCCAGGCATGTACGCATATCACATTTTCTACAGTTTGACTTAGGTAGTAGTTTGTAGATATCCAGAGGATTGCTAATTTGAGACATGAAATATAACCCCTTTCTGAATCAAAATGTCTCAAAACATTTTGTAAAACATGGTGTAATTATCTAACTTCTTAATTCCCTGGAAGAGTTCCCAATCCCTTCTAAGGTGGATATTTAGCCTTTTTTGTGCAGCTTCCCTGTTTGCAACCTTTAGTCATAATAACAGATATGTAAAGGGAATTAAAATATCACTTTGACCCTTTATTTTCCAGTAATGTTTGCCTTGTAAAAAGAGAAAAATATACTACCTGAAACTTTAATTATCAAAGGAGGATAAACATGAAAGCCACCGGAATTGTGAGGAGGATAGATGATCTGGGCAGAGTTGTTATTCCAAAGGAAATCAGGCGAACGATGAGAATTCGAAACGGAGACCCTTTAGAGATATATGTTGACAGAAACGGAAAGGTTATTTTAAAAAAATACTCCCCCATTAATGATTTAGGCGATTTCGCCAAAGAGTATGCAAATTCTTTAAATGATGCGACGGGACACATTGTTTGCATTTGTGACCGGGATGAAATAATCGCGGTGTCAGGAGGACCAAAAAAGGAATTAATTAAAAAAGCTATAGGCACCATGCTTGAAGATATTATTGATGAGCGTAGGGGTAAAACCATTGATGAGGAGCACAGTCTTACGGCAGACGGGCAGGACCTGTTTAAGCATAGTGTAATATGTCCTATTGTTGCCAACGGGGATGCCATTGGAGCAATTATCATCACTTCCCATGAGGATGTCGCAATGGATGATCTGGAAAAAAAATTGGCCGAAACAGCCGCATCGTTTTTGGCCAAACAAATGGAGCAATAACCTGCGTCTTATTATAGACAATCTATTCACATTTCATTCAAAGGCGTATAATATATCTGCAAATAAAAAGTCATCTGGGGAGGATGACTTTTTATTTGCAGATATAGCCGGGTACCGTTTTAACTCATTTGCGGCATCTGGGTCGTATTGAAAGAATTTATAGTTGTATTGGTGGTCATTTGTTTCATTGTAGGTACTTGATACATTCCCTTTTGATTCATAAAGCTCCATACTTCATATGCCTGTTCGCTGCAATTTATAGCACCTTGCTGGAGAATGCGTCTTAATGTCGGGTCTGCAAATTCCAGTGATGCTGTCATCCTTAATACTGAAGAGGTTTTGTGACATCCCAGCATTCCGCTGGCAACATCTCTGTCATCCATTTCGTTGGGTGACACGTTGGGGGCATTGGGTGAGGGGGTACTTAGCCCGTATGAAGGAGAGACATTTTTTACTCCCCGGTAGGATACAGCATCACCCCGCGTGTGTTGGGTGACGGTTTGCACCATGTTATTATACTCATTGGTCATAAAGCTTATCTGGTTATCGAGTATGGTTCGTAATTGAGGGTCCTTTACATGGGGACGGTAAAGTTGAAACTGGTTAATTCCGTCAATAGTGTCTGTCAAAACTTCGTGTAATTCCATTGTTTCGTGTGCTCCTAATTCTGCAGCCAGCATTATCACTCCTTTTACTGGATTTGATGTTATTTTATCCTGAAAAAACCGTTATAATTCCCCCAAAAGTTGAATTCTTACTTTATGCCGGTTGCAGTCGCGAGTGCCCCAGATATGCCTGCTGAATCTTTGAATCAGAAATCATTTCTTCGGAGCTGCCGCTTTGGGTGATCTGTCCCCTCTCCATGATATACACTCTGTCCGCAGCATTTAGTGCTGACATGGTATTCTGTTCCACCAAAATTATGGTGACCCCACTGCTCTTAAGTTGGGCGAGGGTTGACATTATTTCCCTAATTACTAGAGGGGCTAAACCAACGGATGGTTCATCGAGGAGTAGAATCTTTGGTCGAGCCATTAAACCCCTTCCAATGGCCAGCATTTGTTGTAATCCACCGCTTAATGTCCCCGCCGGTTCCCGTTCCCTTCCCTTGAGTGCCGGAAATATTTCCATTATTTCCGCAATATCTTTGGAGATGACCTTTTTACTGCTGCGGTAGTGGTGGAATGCGCCCAGCATAAGGTTATCTAAAACGCTTAAAGAATAGCCCGCCGTGCGGTCTGGATGGCGCACCGCTCCAAAAATCCTGCCAGTGCCGCCACTAAGAGAATAGAAGTGGCAAAGGTAAGGGGCAACGGCAGTCCCGCCGCATACATGCTTACCGCCAAAAGGGCGCCGATGGTTACAAATTCACCCTGTGCCAGGTTAAGGATTCCGGTGACATTAAATGTTGTAACAAGGGTTAATCTAATTAAAGCATAAATACTCCCCAGGGTTAGTCCGGTAAAGAGAAGCTGCAGAAGTTGACCAGTCGTATCCAAAGCAAACACCCCGTTATTCTAAAAGTTTCCATTCATCATTTTGAATTTGTACCAGAACCATTGAATCTTCATCAAGCCCGTTATGATCGGAGGGTGACATATTAAAGACACCTGAAATACCTACAAATCCCTGGGTTTTCTCCAGCTCATCCCGTATGGCCTCCCGATCTGGGCCGGCTTTTTCAATAGCCTTTACTAGCAAATTGAAAGCGTTCCAGGCATGGCCTCCGAAAGAAACGGGTGGAGAGTTAGATCTTTCTGTATATTCACTAATGTATTTTTGGAGTACTTCCTTCTGGGGATCACTATCAGGAATTTGTGATGCCACGGCCAGTTTGCCAATGGGTAATATAACTCCTTCTGCGGCCCCTTGCGCCAATTCGATAAATTTCTGGTTACCCACTCCGTGGCTGTGTATAAGTGGAATTGAAAGTCCCAGGTCTTTAAAATTTTTAGTGACGATGGAAGCGGAGGGCGGTATGGCCCAAATTATCAAAGCCTGTGCATTGCTGGCCTTTATCCGGGTAAGTTGCGGAGTCATATCCTTATCACTGGCTTCAAATTTATCCTCTACGACGATTTTAATGCCGCTTTCTTCCGCAGCCGAAACGAATGTTTGCCTTCCCCCGTCGCCGTATGCATTATTCATGTATAAAAAGGCCACTTCGGAAACACCTTTTTCCTTGAGGTGTTTGATTATTTTATTAACAGTTACAATGTCGCTCTGAGCAGTTTTAAAAACCCACTGCCTGTCTGAAACAGGTTCTACGATACTGCTGGCCGCTGCCATGGAAATCATAGGAACTTTTTCACTTTGTACAGTATTAATCATAGCCATTGACGGGCCGCTGGAACTGCAACCCAAAACTGCCAGCACATCTTTCTCAAGTAACGTTTTTACTGCTAACACAGCTTGGGTTTCGTCACTTTTATTATCGAGAATGGTTAATTCCACCGGGGTACCGTTGATACCGCCGTTTTCATTTAAATTATCAACCAGCATTTGTAAGGTATCTCGCTCCGGTATTCCTAGTGAGGATGAATTTCCGCTGATATCAATAACCGCTCCGACTTTGTATGTTTCTTCTCCGGGACGCCGGCCGAATCATTTTCCGATGCGCAGCCACCGGTAATAATACTTATGGCCAATAACACTATGAGTAGACTGCTCAATGTTACTCTTTTAAAGGATCTTTTCATGTTATACCCTCCTATATTTGAAAACTCACTATAAAAACTTCCTTGGTGGTTTACCAAGCTTTGCACCGCTTCACCCACCGGAATGCTTATATAAAGTGCTTCCTTTGGAAATGTTTTTTTCCCAATCACCTCCGGAAACCAAGTAAAATAAAAAGGCCACAGTTTTCGTGGGGACGAAAACTGTGGCCTTTCGCGGTACCACCCCAATTGGTCATTAAATATGACCCTCTCTTAAAGGGTACAGGAATACTGTCATTTCCCTGCTCAATGGGGGCTGTCAAATCCTCAAAGGGTAGAAAAACAAAAAACTTTCCGCCCGTAGGGGGGAAAGTTAGTTTCGCGGTACCACCCTAGTTGGTCTGTGTAGACCCACTCTTGAGCAAGGTACGGGAAAAATATTCCGATACCCCCTTCCTTTTAACGGTGGAAGACGCCGTTCAGACCTACTTACACATAGTTTCAGCCCGACAGCTCCGGGGAGAACTTCAACGAATCATACTTTAGAAGCGCTTTCAGTCTTTGGCGCTTCCTCTCTGAAAAGCGGTTTTCCGTTTACTTTTCCCCTTCATCACTTTATATTTATCAAGTTTATAGTATTTTCCATTATCTATATGACAGGTCAATAAATAAATGTATTGTTCAGGGCAAATTTATTTATTCCATTTTTTGTAATGTGGTGGGACGATGGGATTAGATCATTAATGATCAAAGCATTAATATTTTTCTAAAGGTGATTTGTCACCGGTATTGAATACTACTTTAATCCGCGATAAATTTATTGAGGTGACGACAATGAAGTTATATATTTGGAGGCATAACCGGAGATTTCACAGTTACAGTATGATGGATGAACCATGTATTAATCACGCCATGTATACGGATGCGGTGGCAGTTGTAATGGCTGAATCTGAGGAGCAGGCTTTGAAGTTGCTGGCAAAAGAGTCAGGGGATTGGTGTATTGAGGATTTAAAGCAGTTGCGCCCCGTGGTGATGGAGTTAGACAGTCCTAAAGTATTATATACTTATGTGTGTGGTAATTAAGACTGCTTCAATTTATATTGAGACGAGGAAAACAATATGAAACAGGATCATTTTAATCAACAGCACCTTGGTGTCCTGGCAGCCGCAGGTGCATACATACTCTGGGGAATTTTACCTGTATACTGGAAGTTTATACATGCTGTTCCGGCACAGGAAATACTGGCTCACCGGATTATCTGGTCCTTCGTCTTCATGATTTTTGTCCTGGTGATATCTAAAGGTTGGAGTCCTTCCGGAATGATCTGCGGGAGATCGTTTTACAACGGAACAAACTATTTGGCGTTATAGCGGCTTCTGTGCTTATTAGTATCAACTGGTATACATATATTTGGGCCGTCAGCCACGACCGTGTTGTTGAATCAAGCCTGGGTTATTACATTAACCCGCTGGTAAGTGTCTTGCTGGGGATAATTGTATTAAAAGAAAAATTGTCATTTTGGTAAATAGTATCTTTTATTTTAGCTGCTACCGGTGTAATAAATATGGTGGTTCATTTCGGTGCCATTCCTTGGGTGGCGCTAACCCTTGCGGTAAGTTTCGGCCTGTACGGGTTAAGTAAAAAAATGGTTAATGTGGGAGCAATGACAGGGCTTACCCTGGAAACCTTATTTATTTCCCCGGTGGCATTGTTATATATAGGTTACGTTCATAATAACGGAAACGGGGCCATGAGTTTTACTTCACCGGCTGTTACGTTATTGCTGGTGGGAGCCGGTATTATAACTGCGATACCTTTGCTTCTATTCGCCACTGGTGCAAAACAGCTTCCGTTGTCCGTTATTGGCTTTCTACAATATATTGCCCCTACCCTTATGTTAATTCTGGGTGTCTGCCTGTATCATGAACCCTTCACAGGGGTACATTTGGCGTCATTTATTCTTATCTGGGTGGCACTGGTGATTTTCTTCTTGTCGAAAACAAGTTTGTTTATGGGTTTTAACCACATGACCTTTAAAAATAAAAAAATCAAGGATAAAAGGGTTTCAGATACACATTTTCTTCCGCCAGGTTCATCTTTGCATAATTTGTTAGTATTTTATTTTTTGGTTTAAGTACACTATTACTAAAGGTTAATTGAACCAGGAGGAGGAAAATATGAAAGCTACCGGAATTGTTAGAAGAATCGACGATCTGGGGCGGGTTGTAATACCTAAGGAAATCAGGCGTACCATGAGGATTCGTAACGGTGACCCTTTGGAGATATATGTGGACAGGGAAGGAAAAGTATTCTTGAAGAAATATTCTCCCATTAGTGACTTGGGGGAGTTCGCAAACGAATATGCCGATTCCCTCCACGAAGCTTTGGGGCATATTGTTTGCATTGCTGACCGGGACGAAATAATCGCTGTTTCCGGTGATTCAAAAAGGGAATTGCTCAAAAAACCCATAGGCGCCACTCTGGAGGGAATCATAAATGAACGTCAGAGTAGAATAATGGATACTGATCACAGCTTCACCGCAGATGAACAGGTTTTATTTAAAAACAGTGTAGTATCACCAATTGTTACAAACGGTGATGTTATCGGTGCTATTATTATAGCCTCTAAAAAAGAAGGTCAAATGGGTGATTTAGAGAGAAAACTGGCTGAAACAGCCTCCTCATTTTTGGCTAAACAAATGGAAGGGTAACTTTTATCTTAGAGATGTTAAGAATAAAACTAAATGAGCCTGTTCGAAAAGCCTGATTACCATGCAAAAAACAAACAATAATTACCATATCCAGTCAGTCTTAGCTCTAATTTCGGGCCCAATTGCAGCATCAACTTGTAAAATAAGCTTATTTCTTAAACCCGAGTTCGACAGTTAGTAGAGGAATAAAGACCCCGTAAACCCAGGCATAGTGCGGCTTTTCGGTCATTTTAAGCTAACACGGCGTGTAACTACGCCGTCTCTTCGTGGGTCTAACTTGAAATACTTTGGCGGTTCCTCAATATCCAGTGCAGAAAGAATCTGCCGCTGAAAGCTGGTGATTTCTGTACGCTGCCAGACCGTTCCGGCTACGCCTTCAAAGATACCAAGGTGCATACGGTTTAATTCGTCCTTAAGTCTGGTCCAGGTGTAACGCTGCCCGAGTTTTTCCTCTACGGTTGTCTCGACTACCCGAATTAAAAGCAAGGCCAACCAACAAAGCAGTACATGAGCCGTGATACGCCGTGACAAACGGTGATAGACAGGCCTCAATTCCAGTGTTTGTTTCAGGGTTCTAAAGGCGTCTTCCACTTCCAATAGCTGCTTGTAGCCAAGGGCAATATCCGCCGGGCTCAAGGTGTCATCCGAGGTGCTGATCAGATATTTACCGTCCAGGCGTGCATCAGCTTTTATCTTGGCACGGTCAATTTTAGGCCAGCCGTTTTTATTCAGTTTAAGATAGCGCCCATAGGTGGGATGGGATACCAGGCGGCAAACAGCTTTACCGTGTTCTTTTTTATCCAGGTTGTTCAGGCCCCTTAGTTCCTGTTGTAGTTCTTTGATAATCTGGTCCCTTTGTGCCTTGTCCCGTGCTTCTTCATGGGGGTTACGGACTAGAATGTGACGCTTACGAGCTTCGCCGTCACCAACGATGATTTCCTTGACTTCCACGTTGTCCTTTACCTTCTGGTAACGGCCGGGACGGGAGAGGGCTTCTTCTACTTGAAGTTTACCCGACTGCATACGTTCACCGGCGATGTAGTGACCACCGGCCCTTTGTAAGGTGCGTAAGTTTTCCTCGGAAACAAAACCGCGGTCTACTATGCTGATTACTCTACCGAGTTTCCAGCCCACCAGGTCCTCTTTTACCTGTTTAACACGGGTGACATCTGCAGTGTTACCCGGCCAAACCCAGCAGCGTATGGGGATACCTTCACGGGTTACTGCCAAACCGATTACCACCTGGGCGAGGTCTTTACGGTGGTCCTTAGAATGGCCCCGCTGACGTAGAAAGTATTCGTCGTCGCCTACTTCGGGATCTTCTCCCTCGATCTCAAAGTAGCTGCTGGTGGTATCAAAAAACAACAGGTCCACTTCCAGGTTCATTAGATGAGCCACGGAGAAGAAGACTTCCTCCTGGAGGGCTGCATCTGCTTCAATCAGTACGTCCATGGCCCGGTAGAGTTGCTGAACCTCTATTGTCTCCATCTCAGGTATTGCTATATCACGCTCTACCCAGGTTTCAACAGCCAGTTTACTTTTTGGATCAAGGGCACGGTTGGCCACCATGGCAAAGATGGCCCGTTCCACCGGGGTGCGGAAAGAACGGTCTTTAATTATTTTTCCAATAGCCCGGTCTATCCCGAGCCTGTGCCACAGGGCATCCAGAACCCAGGCGCCACCTAAAGGACGACTCTCCATGAACTTTAACGGGGCATCACTGGCTTTAGCCTGTTCTCTCAATACGTCCTCGGGGCCTAAAAATCGGTTGATACTATCAACCAGGCGTCTTAATGCATCCTTGTCTACCTCCTCTTCGCGGCCAAAGGACCAGAGGATTTGAGCTTGAGGTTTTTTGGTTTTGGGGTTTCTGTGGTTGTGGGCCAGCTGGACATAGCGGACCACGGAACCATTTTGGTTTTTTCGTTGCACTGTTCTGATATACATGCTTACTTATATTCGACAAAGCTTCGTAAAATCCTGCTAACGCTGGTAAAAGTGTGTGCCTACACATTTTCTCGTTTTACTACTTTTCAAGCTGAAAAATCACGCTACTATGCGATCCTGCTCTTAACATGTGCCTCGAAACTGTCGAAGTCGGGTTAAAAACACAGCTAAAATTGGACAGAAATACCCCTGTGGGTTGTGGATAATTTTTTTTTGCGAGTCATCGCTTGGCGCTATGCACCAACCGGACAGGTAAAATGCCTAACCCGCATTTTATTTAAGATCTCATCCCTTTCTTTGGGAACAACGGTGGCGCGCATGTGCTTTATCATCATTTTGATCAGCCTGAAGATGTCTGTCATGATGGAAAATATCTGCACCCTGGGAAGGCCCCCAACCGGCAGTTTTTTATGGCGCATTACCGAGTCCAGTGCATTTGATTCTATTGCAAAGTTGAGCTCTACTTGCTTGCGAAACTTGTTTAGCTCTTTTTGCAGCCTGGAACCATGTGGCACAGGACTGTTAATCAATGGGTTTTCAAGGTAGTTCTTGCAAAAGAACTTCTCGCAGGTCGGGTTAAAAAGACAGCCCTGGCAATGGTTCTCGTCTCCTTTAAACCATACATCTAAAGTTTCTTTATCGAAGCTGTCCCAGATAAGCGGATGGCCCTGGGGGCAAACAAATTGCAAGTCTTGATTCATATCTTCCGGTAGTACGGTATTCTTTTTTACACCTGTTGATAGAATCACATCATGCTTGGCCAGCGCTTGTATATTGACATCCTGGTCGAAATAACCCAGGTCGGCCACCAGGTATTCAAGCTTAAGATCTTCTACTTGCTGCAGTTTTTCCAGCAGTGGCAGCAGCACTTTTACGTCATGTACGTTGGCTGTTGATTGTCACTAGAATTGACCCACCTTGTGCAAATAAATTTGACCCACCCAGTGGAACAAAAATAATAAACGATACTCCTTACTTGATTGAGGCGAAAATTTTGCCTGGCTCGCTTCGCTCGGCCTTGACAGGAACCGTCAGCAGCCAGTGCAGAAAAATACGAGCGAGGCGATGGCGATGGGGAGCATGATAGGGTAAAAAACCGCCTCGCTCCAAACCATCGTACCGGCTGCTGCCACCTGTCAAGGCAGGCAAAATTTTCGCTTTTCAAAGAGAGCTCAGCTCGAGCTCAAAAGAGCATGAGGTTATGGGCTTACCATTTTAGCGGTTGTTTGCTGCTTTTAACTTGCCTTTGAGCCTATAGCTTGTCCCGTTGATATAATATATCCGGGCGTGATGGACAAGCCGGTCAATTATGGCCGCCGCCACCACCTGATCGGAAAATATCTCACCCCACTCGTTAAAATTATAATTACTGGTTAAAATAATACTCCCCTTCTCATAGCGCATGGAGACCAGACGGAAGAGAAGGTTGGCCTGCTCTTTGCTCACGGGCATGTAGCCGAGCTCATCTATGACCAAAAGGTTAAGCCGGGAATAGCCCAGCAGTTTATCCGCCAAACTACCGTCCCTGGCGCTTAGCATTAATTCTTCCAGCAGCTTTTGGGCAGTAATAAACGCCACCCGGTATTTGGCCATGCATGCCTTAATGCCCAGGGCTACTGACAGGTGGGTCTTGCCAACTCCAGGCGGGCCCAAAAAAATCACATTTTCTTTTTTCTCGATAAAGTCTAAAGAACTTAAGGCGATGATCTCTTTCTCTCGTAATGACGGTTGAAATGCGATTGTCAAGAAAAACGTGAGCCACTCGCCAGAAAAATATTGAGCCACTAGCGCTGGGAAAAAAGTGAGCCACTTTCGAAAAAACGCTGATAAAATATTGATCCACTTGTTAAATAAATTATGCTTTAGGTTTATCTCATTAAACCTGAATCCGTGAGCCAAAATATTAAAAAGTCGTGAAATTTTACGTAAAACCCCGTATAATTAAATTATCGAGAGATAATTCTAAATTAGTTTTTCACCAGCGGGGTGTATA
>Ga0182238_1000561_pt1 | contig 10837 bp, 6 predicted proteins | sample hydfrates6_PW_90_FD_132439 | JGI IMG/M metagenome (GOLD analysis project Ga0182238, IMG submission 132439) | Subsurface microbial communities from deep shales in Texas, USA - hydraulic fracturing test 6_PW_90 | ecosystem: Environmental > Aquatic > Deep subsurface > Shale gas/oil reservoir >... | reverse complement strand
GCCTGCTGAGAAAGAAATATCAAAGGAAGCAGTAAAGATTGAGAAAAATAAAGAAGGACAAACAGAAGCAACAGTAGATGAGAAAGAAATTGAAAAGGCTGTAGAAAGTATTGTCAAGGCTATCGAAAAAGTAGGTGAAACTACTGAGACTAAGGAAGCCAGAGTGACTATACCTGTAGAAGCAGATGATGAAAATGTAGTAGTAAAATTACCATCAAAGGCAATGACTAAGCTTATAGAAAATAACATTGGATTAAACATCAAATCAGATAAACTTGAGTACAACGTACCTGCAGGAGCTATCGAGAAAGAAGTGATAGAAGAGTTTGGAGAAAACGTGACAGTTCAGTTTAACTCCAAAAAGGTAGCCCCGCAAGAAGCATTTGAAGGTATTGAAATTGATCCAACTCTATCAGCAAAGGAAAAAGTTATAGAACTTTCCCTTGATGTATTAGATGAGGGTGGAAATAAAGTAGGAAGCATATCAGAATTTAAAAAACCTATAATTATCAAGGTAAGCCTTGATGATGTAGATGGAGACCTAGATAAGCTTGGAGTATACTATATCAATCCTGAAATCAAAAAGCCGGAATTCGTTGGCGGTAAAGTAGTAAGTGGTATGCTGCTATTTAAGGTAAAACATTACAGTAAATACGCTGTGATGGAAGCCAATATAACATACCCAGATATAGCTGACCACTGGAGCAAATCATATGTAGAATCCATGGCAGCAAAGCACGTAGTAAGCGGATACCCAGGTGGCATATATCTACCGGAAAAGAACGTAACAAGAGCTGAGTTTGTAAAACTTATCGTAAAAGCATTAGAATTAGACATAGTAGAGTATGGTGAAGAGTTTAGTGATATAACTGCTGATGACTGGTATGCAGACTATGTAGCTACAGCTGCACAAAATGGAATCGTTAGCGGTTATACTGACGGTACATTCCTACCAGATAATGAAATCACAAGACTTGAAATGGCTACAATGCTTGGTAATGCCTTAGATAACGTTGAGCTAAGCGATGAGGCAAGAGAAGTACTTGCTAAAGCCTTCAGTGACAGTGCCGACATAACTGAGTGGGGAGCAGAAGATGCTGCAAAAGTATATGAAGAAGGCCTGATGGTAGGAATGGACGGCAAGTTTAATCCTAACGGAAAAACTACAAGAGCACAAGCAGCTACAGCTATCTATAGATTATACAACAAATAAATAATAGAGATTTAAACTTTAAAGGTTTACAAAAAAGGTGTTTCTTATATAAGGAACACCTTTTTTTATGTAAAATTTTCATTAAATATTAAAAAATGGTAGACATAAAGAAGGATTTTAGAAAATTTTATCGAATTTTCTTAATAGGGATATAGTACCAATTTAAATAAGCTATATAGGACTATAAACTTATAAAAGAAATTGTTTACTAAATAAAAGCTAGACATAAAAAAACGTATCAAGATAATATTCGACAAAACTAGACAAAATACAACCGTTTCATATTTTGCTATAATATGTTAACATTATATAAACTACTATCGAAACCCTGAAAGAATTCAAGATAGCCGTTTCATATTTTGCTATAATATGTTAACATTATATGGGTATATAGTCCTATTTTAAATAACTTATTATACCCAATCAATATAAAAAATATTCTTGGAGGAATACAGATGGAAGTCCAGGTTCGCTCTAAAAAAGATATTTTAAGTAAATATTTGTTTAAAATTGAAAAATTGGATAAGGGGATTACCTATAGAGGAACTGTATTATTTTTTTTAGACATGCTGTTAGTAAATTTAGCAGCAATAGGAGCCTTGGCACTGAGATTTGATTTCAGTATACCGTCAACATATATACATACATACTTTCATAGTTTTATAATTATTACAGCCATCATGCTTATTACATATTATAAATTCAACCTATATAAAAGCCTATGGAGATATGCTAGTATAGATGAACTGATATCTATAATAGTAGGGTCATTCATAGGTTCACTACTTCTATTTATCATATCACTCATATCCCACATAAAGTTTCCACGAAGCTTTTATTTACTATTTTTACTTTTAAGTATTTCACTTATCGGTGGTACAAGATTTACATATAGAGCCTTAAGAAGAGCTAAGACAATTTACATAAAAAATTATTTAGGAATAAGCAGAGTACTCATAGTAGGTGCAGGTAAAGCAGGATCTATGGTAATTAAGGAAATGTATAACAATCCCCAGATAAAAAAACATCCAGTAGCCATAGTAGATGATGATACCACAAAATGCAAAAGAAGAATTCATGGAGTCCCCGTACTAGGGACTAGACATGATATACATAAAATAGTAGAAGAAAAGAAAATAGATGAAATCATTATAGCTATCCCATCATCGAGTAAAAAAGAAATAAAAGAAATACTAGATATTTGTAAAGAAACAAAATGCAAACTTAGAACACTTCCTGGAGTTTATGAACTGATAGATGGTAAAGTAGATATTAAAAAAATAAGGGATGTAGATGTAGAAGACCTTTTAGGTAGGGAGCCTGTAAAAGTAGATTTAGATGAAATATGTGGATACATAGAAAATCAAACAGTCCTTGTAACAGGTGGAGGAGGTTCTATAGGCTCAGAGCTATGTAGACAAATAGCTAAGTTCAATCCTAAAAAGCTTCTAATACTTGATATATACGAAAACAACGTATACGACATACAAAATGAACTAAAAAGAGTATATGATGATTTAGACTTACAAGTCATAATAGCGTCCATAAGGGATAAAAAGAGAATGCAGCAGGTATTTGAAAAATATAAGCCTGCTTTAGTATTTCATGCAGCAGCCCATAAGCATGTACCACTTATGGAGGCAAATCCTACAGAAGCCATAAAGAACAACGTGTTTGGCACACTAAACATTGCAGAACTTTCAGACATTTACGGAGTGAAAAAATTCGTTTTAATCTCAACTGATAAGGCAGTTAATCCGACAAATATAATGGGAGCTACAAAAAGGATAGCAGAGATAATTGTTCAGACGATGGATATGAAAAGCAAAACTGAGTATGTAGCAGTTAGGTTTGGAAATGTATTAGGAAGCAACGGAAGTGTAATTCCTTTATTTAAAAAGCAGATAGCAGAAGGAGGACCCGTTACGGTTACTCATCCCGAAATCATTAGATACTTTATGACTATACCTGAAGCAGCACAGCTCGTGATACAGGCCGGAGCCATGGCAAAGGGAGGAGAAATATTTGTACTGGACATGGGAGAGCCTGTAAAGATACTGGATTTAGCAAGGGACCTCATAAAGCTATCAGGCTTTGAACCTGATACAGACATAAAGATAGAGTTCACAGGACTACGACCTGGAGAAAAGCTATATGAAGAACTTCTCATGGCCGAAGAAGGGCTAAAGGAAACAAAACACGAGAAGATATTCATAGGCAAGCCTTTATTAATAGATATAAGAAAGTTTAAAAAAGAACTGCAAATATTACAGCTAATACTAGAAAAAGAAGAGGAGGAAATGATAGCACCGATAATTAAGAAGTTGGTTCCAACGTATAGGAAAGTAGGGTAGTAGGGGATGTTTTGTTGAAATCAATAATTTAGAAAAAAGAGAAAATGAAACACAGTTATTTCAATAGATAGAGAGATTTGTTAATCAAAAGGATGTACTAATTTTTGCTACATTAGACATGTTGAAAGTATTGGAATTACTTGTGTAAAGGTACGTTTGTAGCAGGTTTGTAGCAAGTGTATTGGAGGTTAAAAGTAATGTATAAAAATTATATAAAACGAATAATTGATTTTACTTTATCTTTATTAGCAATGATTATACTTTGGCCAGTTTTTCTACTTATTGCAATTCTTATTAAGTTAGACTCTAAAGGACCAGTACTATTCAAACAAAAACGTGTAGGTAAGAGCAAGAAACATTTTTATATTTTAAAGTTTAGAACAATGAGAACAGATACACCAAAAGATATGCCAACTCATATGCTGAAAAATCCAGAAGTGTTCATAACAAGAGTAGGTAAGTTTTTAAGAAAAACAAGCCTTGATGAACTACCTCAAATTATAAATATTTTAAAAGGTGAAATGAGTATCATAGGACCTAGACCAGCATTATGGAACCAGTATGATTTAATAGGAGAAAGAGATAAATATGGTGCTAATGATATATATCCAGGTCTTACTGGTTGGGCTCAGATAAATGGCAGGGACGAATTGCCTATAGATATTAAAGCTAAATATGATGGAGAGTATGTTGAGAGAATGAGTTTTGCATTTGATGTGAAGATATTTTTTAAGACGATTTTTAGTGTAATTAGGAGTGAGGGAGTTAAAGAGGGGGGCAATATGGAAGATAGTACTCGAAAGCTTAATGTATAACTCTTGGAGGTATAGTACATGAAATTTTCTGTTTTAATGTCCGTTTATGAAAAAGAAAATCCGCATTTTCTTAGTGAAGCAATAGAAAGTACATTAATAAACCAATCTGTTATTCCTAATGAATTTGTAATAGTCAAAGATGGATCATTAACAAAACAATTAGATGATGTTATTGAAAAGTATAAAAAGATGTTTCCTTCTGTTGTTAAAGTAGTACAACTAGATATTAACAAAGGATTAGGCGAAGCATTAAGAATTGGTTTAGAAAATTGTAGCTTTGATATTGTTGCAAGGATGGATTCAGATGATATTAATCATTATTTAAGATTTGAAAAGCAGTTAAAAGTTTTCAAGGAAAATCCAGAGATTGATTTAGTTGGAGCAAATATTGCTGAATTTTTTGATACTCCTGATGAAATTAAGTTCATTAGAAAAGTTCCTACTAATAATTTTGAAATTAAGAAGATGGCTAAAAGGAGAAACCCAATTAATCATGTTTCTGTTATGTTTAAAAAAACGGCTGTAATAAATTCAGGGAGTTATAAACATTTATATTTTTTAGAGGATTACTATCTGTGGATTAGAATGCTTGCTAAAGGATTTAATTTGGTAAATCTTGATGAAACGTTAATTTATGTTAGAACTGGTGAGAAAATGTTTAAAAGAAGAAGTAATCCAAAGTATATAAAAAGTTGGTATATTCTCCAAAATGAAATGTATCAATATAAATTGATTAATATATTAGATTTTATAATAAATATGATTAATATAGTCGTATTTATATATACTCCACCAAAGCTAAAAAAACACATCTATAAATTATTATTAAGGAGTAGTTCAACATAACAAGCCTAGAATATTAGATATCGTTAAATCACAATATAAACACAAAAAATTTTTTAAAACATTCATATTAATTATACAAATTTGTTATAAATAAAATTTAACAACACCTAAATTTACAATGCTTATATTAGGCATAATTAAGATTATGCTAATTAAAGTATTATCGGTAATCATAGTTGTAGAAATTTTTAGAAACAACATTTTTGAAAATTTCAATAGCGACTAAAGTTTTTAATTTATATTAAGTTACTGTAGATATGTTTTTTACCATTGTATTATACATTATATATAAGGATACTATAAAGAAAGGCTTTATTATCCTTGTGCTAAAACAAATAATATGTTTGGTAAGTTTAATTTGAGACTAGAAAAATTATAAAATTATTGACTATATATCAGTATTTTACAATCCTAGGCATATAAGTCATTTATCATTTTGAAAATTAAGAAATTATATAATTAAAAGTTATATATAAAAACCTAAATATACTAGAAAATAATAAGAGAATAAGTTTGAATACAAAAAATGCCAAGGGAAAAAATTTATAATCATGATGATTTGGAAAAAATGCATAAGACTAGTAACAAATACATTAAATCATGTATGATTTGAAAATCTAGTTTAGTAGATTGATAATTAAACACTTCATTTAATTTTCAATAATATTTTAGAGAGAGGAGAGTATTATGCACACTAATAAACAAATACCTAAAACCTGGTTTGATAACGAAGACATTTTAGAATTAAGAAAAAAAGTTCAAAAGAGCTGGGAAAAAGAGGAGTTTTGGGCATGGTATTTTTTAAGACGGTTCTCAATCTATATAAGTAAATTTATTGCAGAGAAAACAAAAATATCACCCAATTTTTTAACCTTCCTTGGAATCGTTTTTGGATTACTAACTTCCATATGTTTCTTAATAGGAACTAAAAATACAATTCTATTGGGAATATTTTTGTATCAGGTTACTTATCTACTAGATTGTATTGATGGAGAAGTAGCAAGAATAACTAGTAAAATAAGTAATGCAGGTGCCTGGTTAGACCTAGGATTAAGATATACGTTGTACCTTTCATTTATTAGCATTATATTTAGCTTTTCCAAATATTTACCCTGGAAATTTGATAGTATACTTCTATATGTTGTATTATTTGCTACTTTTTCTAGTATTTTATGTACTGACACAATTCGTACTAATAATACGAATAATAATGTGATGCAAAATCATAGAAAAAAAACTAAAACTAGAGATGGAATAATATTTCTATTAGCTTCTGAACCAGGATTTTATTTTGGACTATTTTTTATACATATATATAGTTATTTTTACGATATCACTTATTTAGGTGTGTATTGGACTGTATTCCATTTGTTAACATTTTTTCTAAAATCGCTATATAGAATTAGAACATTTGTAATGAAAAATAATATCTTTCTTAGTACTCAAAACAAATAGAAAATTTATGTTAGGGATGATAGAATGATTGTTGTATGTAAAAAAAAGAGGTTACCTATGATAATTATTATAGTAGTAATGATGGGTATGCTTTCGGGGTTGTTGAGTGTTACAAATAATTTCAGATGGGGTATAATGCTTATTTTCATACTATTAATTGCATCCACAATGAAAAAAAGTAAATTGCCATATATACCAAGTATATTGCTAACATCTCTTTCGTTTATTATTATCCCATGGACAAAGAATGAATTTAGATTAGGTCCAATCCAGATAGTCTATTTACCTTTTATTATTTATGGAATAATTTTATTTATTTCTAATTTAAAGAAGAAAAGTTTATTACCTAATTTTCTTTATATAGATTCTGGTAGTAAATTAATTAATAATATTCTTTGTTATTTCCTTATTTATGGGACGATGTCAGTATTTTGGGTTAATGATTATAAAAGTTGGGCTATATATTTAATTTACTGGTATTTCAATATTTGTATTATTTTTTCTTTTACGACAAGTATTTATAAAGATAAAGAAAAATTAATTAGGTTTATTATAATACACCTCTTTCTACTATCAATATCATCTATGTTAGGGCTATTTAGATTTTTTGTTTTAGGATATCCAGATGCTAATCCAATTTTAATTTTTAATAGGAATGGAAGTTTGTTTATGTATATACCTTTTTATGCAGTTTTATTGTCTCTATATTATATGTTTAAGAAAAAAATATTTTATTGGTATATGGTTGTTACATTTACTATGTCATTTATATTAATTTTTAGCAGGACAGGATATTTAGCAGCAACGTTATCAATAGTCTTGTACTATGGATTAATTGTAAAAACTAAGCAAGGAGTTGCTAGAATATTTAAAAGTGTATTTATTATTTGTTTTTTATGTGTTATTTTTTTACCTGTCTTTACGATTTTTGATTTTGATTTGAAACAAGCAATCATAACTAGAATATTACTAATCCAAAATGGGCTTGCATTTATATCGGGGAAAGGTGAGAATATTGTCTACGATTTGAGAAGAGTCCAATTAATAGATGGGGGAATTCATATTATAAAAAATAACTGGTTATTAGGAACTGGAATAGGTTTAGGTAATTATTTATATTATTTTCCAACAAATATTACATCAGTTCCAGCAAGAGCTCATAATCTTTATATCAGTTATTTAGGAGAATTAGGCATTCTAGGATTTTGGAGCTTAATTGCATTTTTTTTAAGCACATTTATTTATTTTCTTGGTATTGTTCGAAAAGTCCTAGATATAAAGTATAAATCGCTAGGATATGGGTTTATAATTGGTCATGTTGTAATGGTTTTAGCATTTGCAACTAATGAATATATTACTTTTCCTTATGTTTGGTTTTTTTGGGGACTTGCTTTTTCATATTTTAAGCTGATGAAAAATAATTATATAGCTAAATAATTAAAATTTATATTTGAGGAAATTACATAATTAATTTTTAACAACTAAAAAAAGGAACATAGAGCAATAGCTCATCGAAAATGAGATTTAAAAAATTAAAAGCTTAATTTTATAAAAATTACAATATTTTTCTTTGAAATTTGATTAAAATATTTGCCGTTAGGCAGCTTTGCTTAATGAATTGCTTATGTTTAATGAAATAGTTCCTGCTACAAGTGTTATACAGTTTAGTAAAGCATGAACTTTAGCTTTTTTAATACCTTACATAAATAGATTATTTAAATTTCTATATTTGGGGGTTAAAATTACTCTAAACTTTTGACACTACGCTATAAATTTAGGGGGTAGTAAAAATGAAAAAAGTTATAACATATGGAACGTTTGATTTGTTTCACGAAGGGCATTATCGATTACTAAAACGTGCTAAAGAGTTAGGGGATTATTTAATTGTAGGTGTAACTACCGAAAATTATGATAAAAGTCGTGGTAAATTAAATGTTCAGGAAAGCTTAGTTCAACGAATCGAGAATGTTAAAAAGAGTGGATTAGCTGATGAAATAATCATTGAAGAATATGAAGGTCAAAAAATTGATGATATACTTAAATATAATATAGATATTTTTGCAATAGGCTCGGATTGGAAGGGGAAATTTGATTATTTAAGTGAATATTGTAAAGTTGTTTATTTAGAAAGAACAAAAGGTATATCAAGTACACAGTTGAGAGCAAAGAAAAATGGTATTATAAAATTAGGCATTGTGGGTTATGGAAGAATTGCTAATAGATTTGTTCCAGAGTCTAAATTTGTTAGTGGGATAAATGTTGAGGGAGTATTTGGGCCTAATCAGAATTCGCTCGAACAATTTGTTCAAAAACATGAATTGGCGTTTTTTACATTAAATTATAATGAACTTCTTGATAGAGTAGATGCAGTTTATATTGCATCTCCACATCTAACTCATTATGAGTATATTAAAAAGGCGCTTATTAAAGGTAAACATGTTTTATGTGAAAAACCTATTGTTTTATCAGCTAAACAAGCTAATGAATTATATAAACTAGCAGAAGAAAAAGAATGTGTCCTTCTGGAAGCTATAAAAACTGCTTATTCACCTGGATTTTTAAGATTATTAAGTATTGCAAAAAGTGGTTTAATAGGGAAAATAAAGAATATTGATGCCACATTTACGAAATTAGTAAAAGGTAATATTCGAGAGTTGGATATAAACACTGGCGGTGGAAGTATGACTGAGCTGGGGTCCTATCCATTATTAGCTATTATCAAATTGTTAGGTCAAAATATAGAAGAAATTAAATTTTATTCTTATTATGATATTGAAAAAAAGGTAGACCTTTTTACAAAAGTCAATTTAAAGTATAAAGACGCTGTTGCTACAGCTAAGGTAGGGTTAGGAGTGAAATCAGAGGGTGATTTAATTATCTCAGGAACTAAGGGATATATATACGTACCTTCTCCATGGTGGAAGACGGAATACTTCGAAGTGCGATTTGAAAACTTTAGTGATAATAAGAAGTATTATTATAAATTTGACGGTGAAGGGTTAAGATATGAACTTGCCGAGTTTGTTTCAATGATAAACAGACGTGAAATCCAAACATACAAATTGAAACCTTCAGAATCTATCACAATTATAAATGTTATTGAAAAATTTATTGAAAGGAAAAATGTGGAAAAAATTTAACAGATAAGGAAATTTATCAAATTATTTTTACTCATTATTATACTAGATGCCAAGTGAGAAGTTTTTATATATCACAAACATTTATATAGCAATATTTGGTATTTGACGATAAAAATGTGATAAGAAAAGTAAGAAAGGAAAGAAAAAGTGTATTTTAACATATGATGTTATGGTGGATGGATAAGCAATTATACTATAGATGAGGAAAATGTGTAAAATTGTACATGTATTGAAATAACTATAAAAAACTCCAATATATATAGATTCTTTTGATTGGTAGTTATATGAATCTACTTCTTAATTAAGAAATAATAAATATAATTAGAAATTATGATGTGACATATAAAAGTCAATTATGTAATTGAAATGATCGAAAATACAATGGATATGATTACTTGTTTTAGGATAGATATAAAAGCGAAAGTAACTGAAGATAAATAACATTTTTCAAATATATTACGAAATGTCCATCAAAATGCCATAAAGGCTGGTATAGTAAAGGTATTGAAGAATAAAAATGTATTTGACATAGAAAAAATTGGGAACTAATAAATGGTGAAGCGATAGCTTTGGCCAGAGATTCAAATACTAGAAAAATAAGAGAAACAGCTATTTATAAGTTTTTTAAAAAAGATTATCAGAAAGGTAAGCAGAAAGATTGACAGAGATAAATAAAAATATAAGGTAAGAGTATAGTCAAAAGCATGGGCAAATATAAGAATAACATGATTTCTTTAAGTAAAAGAGGTAAGTAACATGAAAAAAACAGCATTACTTTTAATGCTAATAACAGCATTTTCAAAACTATTTGGATTTACAAGGGATATTACTCTTTCATTTTTTTTTGGTGCTTCAAATATTAGTGATGCTTATTTAATATCCATAACAATTCCTATGGTTATATTTTCCTTTATAGGAACAGGTATAAACACAGGTTATATTCCAATGTATAGTAAAATTGAGAATATTAAAGGAACAAAAGAAGCCAATAGATTTACTAGTAATCTTATTAAT
>Ga0182238_1000560_pt1 | contig 10843 bp, 8 predicted proteins | sample hydfrates6_PW_90_FD_132439 | JGI IMG/M metagenome (GOLD analysis project Ga0182238, IMG submission 132439) | Subsurface microbial communities from deep shales in Texas, USA - hydraulic fracturing test 6_PW_90 | ecosystem: Environmental > Aquatic > Deep subsurface > Shale gas/oil reservoir >... | reverse complement strand
TTTTTTTGAGAAACAGGTCAAAAATGATCCTGACAGGGAATTCATAATCTACCCTGACAGGGACCTGAGATTCACCTATAAGGAATTCGACGAACGGGTCAATATGCTGGCCAAGGGCCTGCTTGAGATCGGAATAAAAAAGGGTGACCATGTAGGTATATGGGCTACCAACGTGCCTGACTGGCTTACATTCCTGTTCGCAACGGCAAAGATAGGTGTTGTCCTTGTTACAGTCAACACCGCATACAGGATACATGAAGTAGAGTATCTCATGAAGCAGGCCGATCTGAAAGCCATTGCCATAATCGACGGTTTCAGGGACGTAAGCTATATTGAGACAATCTATGAACTTGTTCCCGAACTCAAAACCCAGAGCCGTGGGAACCTGAAGAGTGAAAAGTTCCCACATCTGAAGAATGTCATTTTCATCGGTCAGGAAAAACACAGGGGAATGTACAATACCCGTGAGCTCTTCCTGCTGGGACAGCAAAGAAGTGACGAGGATATCCATGAGATAATGAGTACACTCGACAAAGATGATGTCATCAACATGCAGTACACCTCAGGTACAACAGGATTCCCGAAGGGTGTAATGCTGACACACTACAATATCCTCAACAACGGATACTATATCGGTGAGCGCCAGAAGTTCACCCAGGATGACAGGCTCTGTCTTCCGGTCCCACTCTTCCACTGTTTCGGGATAGTACTCGGAGTGCTTGCAACCCTGACCCACGGCGGAACGCTGGTCATGCTCGAGCTCTTTGACCCTCTCATGGTGCTGGCTGCGGTCCAGAAAGAGAAATGTACTGCACTCTATGGTGTGCCGACAATGTTCATTGCCGAGTTCAGCCACCCGATGTTCGAGATGTTCGACCTCTCATCCCTCAGGACAGGTATCATGGCAGGATCACCGTGTCCCATTGAGGCAATGAAACGTGTTATCAACGATATGCACTGTAAGGATATCACCATCGCGTACGGACTTACCGAAGCATCACCTGTCTTCACCCAGACCAGCACTGATGATTCTATCGAGCGCCGTGTGAGTACAGTGGGAACCTCCATGCCTGATATAAAAGTAAAGATCATCGACCCCGAAACCGGAGAAATTGTCGAACCCGACGTACCTGGTGAGATATGCTGTCGTGGTTACAATGTCATGAAAGGATACTACAAGATGCCTGAAATGACAGAAAAGGCAATAGATGAGGATGGATGGCTGCACAGCGGTGATATTGCGACTGTGGATGAAGACGGCTATTACAAGATCACAGGTCGTATCAAGGACATGATCATCCGTGGCGGGGAGAACATCTATCCCAGGGAGATCGAGGAATTCCTGTTCACCATGCCCGGTATCAAGGACGTACAGGTGGTCGGTATTCCCGATGAAAAATACGGGGAGATCGTTGGTGCTTTTGTTATCACTTCCGATGGTACCGATATCACTGAGGCGGACGTCCGCGACTACAGTATTGCAAGGATAGCGCGCTACAAGGTGCCCAAGCATGTGTTCTTCGTGGAAGAATATCCGCTTACAGCAAGCGGCAAGGTCCAGAAGTTCAAGCTAAGGGATATGGCAGTTGATCTGCTGAAGGAAAAACAGAGCTGAAAAAATTAGAACAAAATGATGTGATAAGATCACATCATTCTTTTCTCATCATAAATACCATTGTGATTACAGCAGCAACAGCCAGAACAATACCAAATCCCGGAATACCCGGTATCGGACCACTTTCTTCGGTACTGCCTGTGGTTGCCTCTATATAATCGAGATACTCACTATAGACCACGATCTCGGTACCCATGAACGCGGAATCCTGTGCATAATAGTCCTGCAATCCTTCAAGCAGCTCCTGCACATTCTCATCCGTCATGAAACCGTCATCTACTGCCACACTGATAAGTGCATCCCCACCTGCGGCTCTTACCTCACCCATCTTGGCTGCAACGGAATCCACGATATCAGCAGTCGAATCCAGTGAATCACCCTCTGCATCATAGGTAAGGATCACAAACAGTTCAACATAATCCGCTACCTCCCCAATTGACGACCTGTCATATGAAAAAGGCACGTCTACCGCAAGTGGCAGGGAATTATCCGTGCTCTCACGTATGCCTTCAACCAGCATCAGATTGTCCTCACAGGCAGCCTCCGAATCTTCAGCACACGGGTTCAGTGCAATACTTATCCCGTCATAGCGTGCCAGTGACTTATTGTTGTAATCAGTGATTGCAGATACGGTCTCCTGCACAGATGCGGCATTATCTTCTGTAACACCTGTGGGATCACTGAGTATCATGGCATAGACAAGCATATCATTGTCATGAGCATTCTTTACGAATCTCTCAAGACCCCATATGTTATCAGGAGTCACTCTCAGCATTACCATATTAAGGCCGCTTTCCCTCATATCAGCAACCATCGAGTCATTGTACCCGGCTGCATCAAAGATCCTGACGGCATTTATCTTGCCGTCGGGGGGTGTGACATTGATCTTCACGGGTGCGGGAGTTGTCTCAGAACTGGTATTCTCGGAAAGGTTTGCTTCCTCTTCAGACGCAGTAGTACCGGAAATGCTGACAGTTGGCTCATCAGATACGAACTTACGTACATATGCATAATCAAAGGCTGCATATCCCATATTCTTCGAAACATCGGAATAAGTGCTTGCAAAAAGATATGCTTTCATTTCTTCAACAGGTACGTAGTTCTCTTCCTCGGTGGATGCCAGATCCATACTGCCCACTCTCTCACCATTCTCAAAGAAAGCAACCCTGCCTAGTTCATCCACCATATACCAGGCAACACCTGTAGTATACCATGTGTCTTCGGCTACGTTCAGGGAAGCGGTGTCCTTCGGGAAGTATCGTGCATCACTTTTCTCATTCTCAAGCACCCAGGACACATATGTCTCGTTCTCAAGTTCAGTACGTACAATTACCTGATTTCGGTTCTGATTATTAGGATCTACAAATCCCTGCTCTATTATCGGTCCGCGGGTGTCAGATCCTGTTGTGACCTTCTTTCTTTTTACAACGAGCATTGAGTTAACAGGAAAATCATCATCGGATTTTACCTGTGCGACATCCTCGGGATGGAACTTCGGAACTATAAGCTGGAGAGTACCTCCTGTCACGTCAACCTCACCCCCACCGGTATAGTATTGGTCCCATTTACCGAAATTGATATTGAAATTGCTGAAGTCATCGAAGAGTTCAAAGGTGGAAGAACCTGAACTTACATCGCTTGCATCAAAATTCCCATAATACATTTCTATTCTTGCATTCCCGTTGGCAGCGATATATGGCACTCTTACCCAGACACGTGCAGTTTCATCCCCTGCATCCCATTCCTCAACCCAGTGTTTGAGCTGCGTATCACCTGAGGTGAAACGGATGTCCTCACCTTCGGATTCAGCCAGGGAAAAGTCGAAGTTGGAGCTGTTCAGAATGAGAAGTACCTGGTAATTTACAAGGTTCTGACCGGAATTGTCCGAGATTGTAATTTCTTCAGAATAATTCCACTCTCCTCCTCCCGAATATGTTAATGCGGCACCTACCTGCGTAAATGCAAGTAAAAATAACAAACTAACAAGTGTATATACTACAATTCTTTGTATCAATCCACTCACCTTCTTATAACCTATAATAAGATGATATTCATTACTATTTAAATAGATTATATGTGCATAAAATGGCACTATACATTATCCTTTTGTAAGCAAAAGCTTAAATATCTGGCCAGACGGGTATAAAAATATAAAAAATGTTTCCAAACTATGTAGCCAGAAAACGCCGCTACCATTCTAATTTAAAAAAAAGATTATGTTCGACTTCTGGACATAAAATATTCCACAAGTTCTCCAGATATGCTGTTACTCCCAGGGACATGTGGTATCTCGTCACAGCTAAACCACCCGGCATCTTCTATCTCTCCATCAATAAAACGAATCTCCCCATCTCTGTATTTTGCTGTGAACCCGATCATTAAGGAATCAGGATACGGCCATGGTTGACTACCAAAATATGAGATATCTGTAATACAGAGGCCCACCTCTTCCATAACTTCCCTGACAACAGCCTCTTCAATGGACTCACCGGGTTCCACAAAACCAGCTATCAGACCATAACGACCTGAGGGGAAATGAGGTGATCTTGCCATAAGGATCCTGTCATCCTTCTCGATCATAACGATAATAGCAGGAGAGATCTTCGGGAAGAAAAGCAGACCGCAATCAGGACATTGTTTGGCTCTCTCATCTTCTTTCCTGAAGGTTGCGGTACTACATCGTCCACAGTAAAGGGTGTTGAAGTCCCATTCAAGCAGATGTACAGCCCTCCCTGCCACAGCTGCCATAGATTCTCCGATAATTCCGGGCAGTTTTCTGAGATCCTCAAATATGATACTGTCATTCTCTGCAAAATCGTCTGCAATTTTAGCTGCAAAACATGAAGAATTCCGGAACTCACCAAGATACTGTTCTCTTTGAAGATCGACACCAAGAGATGACAGATGATCTGCTGACGGCAAAAAAATGCTGTCTTCGTCGGATATGAGTAATATTTCCCGATCCTTGAATACGAAATAATGATCAGAATCTTTTCCCTGTTTTTCCGGAGGTGTTAACAGGGGTAAAAAGTCAAGTTCAGAAAGAATGCATTCACGGATCATATCAGAAATAATACAGAGTAGACACTTATTTGTCTGCCGGTAGCAGGAATAAAAATATCAAGGGCAGACTGGATTTTATCCCTTCTTACTCGTAGGGAGAAACCTCATCGGGCATTGGAGTTGTGTGTAGTACACATTCGTTACCGTGCCTTACCAGGTCCTCAATTGATTTTCGAAGTATGGATGGATAGACCATACCCACTTCTTCCTTTATGGGCTTTCCGCGGCAGAAGAACTTGAATGTCGGAGTTGCCCTGACAGCATATCGCCTTGCAGTTCTGGCACTAAGCAGGCCGTTCATCCTTATGAATGTACATGAATCCCGGAATTCAGTTGCATATTGTCTGAAATAAGGTTCTATATCCTTACAATGGGCACATGTCGGAAGATAGAACATAACAACCATTGGTTTTTCCTGATTCTCAATGAGTTCTTCCCAGTTCTCGTCAGTTGCTTCGATTACATCCGATTCGTTAAAATCATCTTCATTCATTTTTACCGCTCCCGAATAAGCTTTGATTTTTCAACTATAAATAGTTCTGCAAAAAAAGAAAATTACTCAGGCTTTTTTAAAGCCTGAATGAACTTATACATTTTCCTTTGCCCACGCAACTGCTGCATCCAGCACCTCATGGTTCAAAGAAACAAGCTTTGGTTTTTTGGAGAATGTTTCGGCAATCGCGGACCTGAAATCATCCTCTGAAAGACCTGTGACCCCGAGGGCCAGCATAACACCGAGCATTACAGTGTTTGCAGCCTTGCCAGAGCCTGCTTCTTCTGCTATTTTGATTGCAGGTACTGCTATTCCCCTGACACCTTCGGGAATTTCACACTCACCGATGGTCGAGTCGTAGAGAATAACTCCACCTTCTTTCACATCACCTGCGAACTTCTCGAGTGATGGCTGGTTCATGGCTACAAGTATATCAGGTGTGTAAACAACAGGGGAACCTATGGAGTCGCCTGATATGACCACGGAACAGTTGGAAGTACCTCCCCTCTGCTCGGGTCCGTAGGAAGGATACCATGAAACAAAACGCCTTGCGTTACATCCTGCATGCGCAATGGTAAGTCCCATACTCAGTACTCCCTGACCACCAAAACCTGCAGCCTTTACCTTCACCTGAGGGAAATCCGGATCATGCACTGCATCAGGTGATGATTCTGTTTCAAGGTTGAATAATTTGTCAACTGACTCCCTGGAGAAATCACTTACACCTCTTTTCAGTGGTTCTGTCTCTGCCGAGAGGTCCCTGAAATTACCAAGCGGGAATTCCTTTTCCATTTCCTCGTTCACAAAACGGGTACTCTGTTCCGCATCCTGCCTTAAGTTTGTGGGACAGGTTGACAGTATCTCCACAAAGGCATAACCCTTGCCGTCACGCTGTATCTCAAGAGCCTTTTTGATAGCTTTCCTGGCTTTTCTTATGTGTGATATATCAGATATCGAGACCCTTTCAATGAAAACGGGAGCTTTGAGGTTGTCCAGAATCTCGCACATGTGAAGCGGATAACCTGCAAATCTTGGGTCCCTGCCGTCAGGACAGGTCACGGTCTTCTCACCGATCAGTGTGGTCGGTGCCATCTGACCGCCTGTCATTCCATACACCGTGTTGTTAACAAAGAATACTGCAATCTTCTCACCACGGTTTGCAGCCTGCATGGTCTCATTGAGTCCAATGGATGCAAGATCGCCGTCTCCCTGATAGGCAATCACCACCGCATCATCTTCTGCTCGGGATGAACCGGTTCCAACAGCAGGTGCCCTTCCGTGAGCAACCTGGAGATTGCCACAGTCAAAGTAATAATAAGCAAAGACAGCACAACCTACAGGACTTATCATAATGGAGCGGTCCTGTATCTCAAGATCTGACATTGCCTCACCTATGAGCTTGTGGATAATACCGTGTCCGCAGCCGGGACAGTAGTGAGTTGCAGTTGGTGCTGCACCTCCCTTACGCGGGAATTCGGGATACAGACCTGCGCTCTTAATTATTTTCTCAGCCATGATCACTCCTCCCTTGCAGCAATGTCACGTATCTTTTCCATAACCTGGTCCATTGTTATGAGATTTCCACCCATGCGGTTTACAAGTTCAACTTCCCTGTCACAACCCACAGCAAGCTGAATATCCTCCTGCATCTGTCCGTTGCTCATTTCCACGGACACAAAGGTACAATCCCTTGAATCGGCAATGTCCCTGAGTTCCTTTTCCGGGAACGGGAAGAGGGTCCTTGGCCTGAAAAGACCCACTTTAAGACCTTCTTTCCTTGCCTGGTCCACAGCAGACCTGCATATACGGCTGCTGATTCCGTAGGAAACGAGGATGATGGAGGCATCTTCTGTCATGTAATCCTCATAGTCAACTTCCTTTTCCCTGATAGTTGCATACTTCTCCTGTATCTTATAGTTAAAATCCTCAAGCAGGTTGAAGTCAAGGAAGATGGATGTAACAAGATTCTCTCTTGTTTCAGCGGTACCGTTTACGGCCCACGAAGTATCTATCTCGGGATGCACTGACTTTTCCGGGAACTGTATGGATTCCACCATCTGGCCAAGCACACCATCCGCAAGCACGAAAACCGGGTTCCTGTACTTGAAGGCAAGGTCAAAGCCCTTGATCACCATATCGCACATTTCCTGCACGGAGTTTGGAGCAAGCACGATGTTTCTGTAATTACCGTGACCTCCTCCTTTGACGACCTGGCTGTAATCTCCCTGCTCGGGTCCGATATTACCAAGACCCGGACCTGCACGCATGATATCAACTATTACACATGGAAGCTCCGAGCCTGCGAGATAGGAGATACCTTCCTGTTTCAGACTGATACCCGGACCGGAGGATGCAGTCATTACCCTGTGTCCGGCTGATGCTGCACCGTATACCATATTGATGGCAGCTTCCTCTGATTCGGCCTGCACGAACTTTCTTCCCACCTGTGGGAAGTATTTGGAGGCTTCCTGCAGGATCTCACTTGCGGGAGTGATGGGATAGCCGAAATAACAGTCGCAACCCGCATACAGGGCACCGATAACTGCCGCCGTATTTCCTTTAACTAATTGTGTTGCCACTTTTGATCACCTTGATATTTATTTTTCTTTTACGGGAATGTGGATCTCTATTGCGAGTGGCTCGGGACATGTATAGTAACAGTTTGCACAGCCCGTGCAACCCTCACCTGCATACTCCACATAGTGATAGCCTCTTTCGTTGAGATCGTCACTTAATTTAAGAAGGTCTTTAGGGCATGCAACTATGCAACGACCGCATGCCTTACACTCAATAATATTGATAACCGGGTAAGGTTCCTTTTTTTCCTGAAGATCTGACATAGTATCTAACCTCATGATAATTTAAAATAAAAGTTCCCGGACAGGAACAAAGCCCGTATAAGAATAACTGCTTTGGTCCGGGAATGCCTTTCTTCTATATAAGTTATTGCGGCTCTTTATCGTGGTCACGTATCTCCACTCGTCTTATCTTACCACTGATAGTCTTTGGAAGCTCTGTGACAAACTCGATGGCGCGCGGGTACTTGTAAGGAGCTGTTACCTTCTTGACATGGTCCTGAAGTTCCTTTTTCAGCTCCTCGCTTGCGGTATAGTTCTTTGTAAGAACTATGGTGGCCTTGATGATCTGACCCCTGATAGGATCAGGAACACCTGTGATAGCACATTCGAGTACAGCAGGATGCTCGATCAGTGCACTTTCAACTTCAAAGGGACCGACCCTGTAGCCGGAGGTCTTTATGATATCATCAGCCCTTCCAACGAACCAGAAATAGCCGTCCTCGTCCTTCCATGCCATGTCACCGGTATGGTAATAACCGTCATGCCAGACAGCTGCTGTTCTCTCAGGTTCTGAGCCGTATCCTGTAAATATCCCGGGAGGATTTCCAAAGCTTGTGTCGATCACGATCTCGCCTTCCTCTCCAACCTCAGCAGGTTTTCCTTCTGCATTGAGCAGTTCAATACTGTACTCGGGTGAAGGTTGTCCCATAGAACCGGGCTTTGGTTCAAGCCAGGGGTAGGTCGCCAGAGTAACTACAGTCTCAGTCTGTCCGAAACCTTCCATAAGTTTAAGGCCTGTGATCTCCAGGAACTTTTCATACACTTCAGGATTCAGCGGTTCTCCTGCTGTCACACAGTACTTCAGGTTGCTGAAATCATATTTACTCAGATCTTCCCTGATAAGGAAGCGGTAGATGGTCGGAGGTGCACAGAAGGTTGTGACACCGTACTTTATGGCATTATCCAGCATCCTGTCAGCAGCGAACCTTTCATAATCATAGACAAAAACAGCACTTCCTGCTATCCACTGGCCGTAAATCTTTCCCCAGACACATTTTGCCCATCCTGAGTCCGCCACAGTGTAATGCAGTCCGCCGTCCTCAACATTCTGCCAGTACTTAGCGGTAATGATGTGTGCGAGAGGATATGTGAATTTGTGAAGTACCATCTTCGGGAAGCCTGTGGTACCGGATGAGAAATAGTTCAGCAATATATCATCATTGTCTGTAGCTTCCTCACCAACAGGTCTTTCAAATTCAGCAGATTCAGCTTCGAGTTCTTCATCGAAGGAAATCCATCCGTCTCTTTTCATGCCAATTGCGATCCTTGTCCTGAGGATCGAGCTTACTTCATCGTAAGCCTCATCAACGTAGTCCAGCACATTTATATCAGGTGCACAGATCACCATACTGATATTGCCTCGCTCCACCCTGTAGACGATGTCCTTCTTTGTGAGCATGTGGGTGGCAGGGACGGCTGTGGCACCGATCCTGTGCAGTCCGAGCAGACAGAACCAGAACTCATACCTGCTTTTGAGCATAAGCATGACACTGTCACCTTTCTTGATGCCGAACTTCTTCAAGATATTCGCGGCTTTGTTGCTGTATTCCGCCAGGTCCTTGAAGTTGAATATTCTTTCATCGCCATTGTCATCGCACCAGACTAGTGCTTTTTTCTCCGGCTGTTCCTCTGCATATACATCGACAACATCATATGCAAAATTGAAATTGTCCGGGATATTGATCCTGAAATTCTGTTTAAAATCTTCGTATGAATCAAAGTCTGTCTGTGATACATACCTGTTAAGTAATGAAGCCATTTTTCCTCCGAATCATAAAATAACTGCTAGGAACTTTGCCGGTTTTCCACCTACTGCCTGCATGCAGTGATCATAGCCTGAATCAAAGAAGATCGAATCTCCTTCTTCAAGGATGATCTCATTGTTGTGGATAACGATCTTCAGGGTCCCTTCAAGCACATAATCGAACTCCTGTCCGGGATGGGAGTTCATAGATGGTTTTGAATCCCCGGATTTTGGTTCCACCTTTACGACAAAGGGCTCGGCCTTCTTGTGAATAAAATTTGCAGCCAGGTTCTGGTACTTATAGTCACTGCGCCTGTTGACACTTACTCCCTTATCCTTCCTGGTAACTGTGAACACATGCATCCTGGGATCCTCACCGGTGAGCAGCACGGTCATATCCACATTCAGATGCTGGGCGATCTCAAAAAGGACACTTGCAGGCATGTCCTCTTCAGCATTTTCATACTTGCCGTATACATCGGCTGGTACGTCCACAAGCTCTGCCATCTTTTCGGGTGAGATACCACATATCTCACGTAACTCCCGGACACGGGATGCGATTTCTTTTATTTTTTCCTGCATGGATATCACTTCAATGAGAAATTGTATTGAAAATGACCGCACGGGAAGAGCTTCCTCCATTTCAGCCTGGCATTTAAAGAAGTTATGGACAAAACTGTATGAACAAGCCCTTTACGATGTGCTGTTTTTGTAATAGCCGGGATTTTAAGGCCTCCTCATATTTTAATATATTCCTTTTTACGGAATGCTAAAATTGAGTTGATCTTCATGCATGAACAGTAAAAAGCTTCAAAAACAAAATATATAATCAGAAACATATATAAACAGATAGAATAAAGCATGATGAGAACATATGGAATTAATCATTATTGATTTATACTTTCACCAAGTACTCAACTACCAAAAACGAAAATGATCCCTATGCATGTAGCCTTTGAAAGCATTGAAAAGATGGAACATGAATACCGACGACAGATAATCCATGCCGCTTTCGGTCTGCTTATTTTTGCCTTCCCTTTCTTCAGCACACTGACACTTATGGTGATGAG
>Ga0182238_1000559_pt1 | contig 10852 bp, 8 predicted proteins | sample hydfrates6_PW_90_FD_132439 | JGI IMG/M metagenome (GOLD analysis project Ga0182238, IMG submission 132439) | Subsurface microbial communities from deep shales in Texas, USA - hydraulic fracturing test 6_PW_90 | ecosystem: Environmental > Aquatic > Deep subsurface > Shale gas/oil reservoir >... | reverse complement strand
TCGACATGGGATCACACAAAAGACGCTAAACACTCTGCAGATCCGATCACTCGAACAATGATTGTAAGATCATCCCCAAATCCAGGTAGCCTGGCGTGTATCTTCCAAGGTGCTCGTTGTGTTGCAAGGTATGGTTTTTATGCGTCATTTCACCATTTTAATTCGGTGTACATATACTCTCTTTTAGGGTGTATGTACACTAATTCTTACTAATTTTGATGATGTTTCTACATATCTGAAAGAGAAAAAAGAGTACTAATTTTTGGCATTAATAAACAAAATAAACTATAATTTGGTTCTATAGTATTTCAGAATATTTTTCTTAAAAATTGGCACACTGGATTATCAGTCTCTTTTCGCAGTAAAAACGTTACTATCAACAATAATCCAGCAGTCAACGAAAACCCAAGGCCTGGGGATTTATGTGTTGAAGTTGATTCGATCTTATCAGACGGCATCACAACTATAACCATATATGATAATAAGGAGGTGTGGTAATTGAATCGTCATCTAAATAATCATCAAATTGACTGTCCGTAACTTTAGTTATAGTTGCAATTATATCCAACATCAGAAGTTTGTTGAACATCTTCTGCATAATCATAGTATTCGTTTCCATAACATGTGGTCCATTGTGTATCGTCATAAGAATCTGTTTTTATGATCCAAAGGTCATTATCGTTAACACTAATATACCCCCATCCGCTGTTTGTTGAAAAATCTTCTTAGAATATAATCAGGAAAGTTAAAATCCTCAGATGCAAATTAACTTCCTTTATACTGAAGGAGATTTACTTTTTTACTAAGTAATGCAACATTGTATATTTAATAAAAATAAAAAATATTTGCTGTGAAACTTATTACAAGAGCTTTATTGATCAATGAGATTCAAATCATGCTTTCAACCTCGTTTCTTTTACTTTTATTTTTGATATTGACAATGCACCATCACATAACAGTTTATATTCAATGTAGTCAATTTGATCTTCTGCAGGTGATTCAATGAACTCAAAATTTTTCAAAACCTGCACGTCAATAGATAAACATGTAGTCGAATCCCATGTTATGTGTTCTATTGATAAAACTTTCAACCCAATTTCATTTAAAAGTTTTATCATTTGATCTTTGTCATATTCGAATTTTATCATTCGAATGTAAATACTATATTTCAATCATTCACCTTCTTGTTCCCTGCAGATACTCAGTCAGTTCAACTTGAATCTTGGTTGATTGTATTCTTCAAACTGGGGAGCACCATGTTCATCAATCAGTCTGATTTTTTGTAAGTTCGCGATATCTATACTCAACTTCACGAGTTAACAATCCAGTCTTTGCAATTACAGTACATATTAATAATTATGAAAAGTTGAGATTATTATTTAAGAATACATCCTTAATTTCAAAACTGTTATAAATAAATTCCTATAATACTTTTGATTGCTACTGAATGTTTTCTAATTAAATACGACTCAAACAAAATAGAATTTATATACATCTACAAAACAGGCATAAATATAAAAGTATTCTAATAATAATTTAAGAGCAACTAATTATCTTAAAGGTAAGCTATATAATATGGAATACCTGAAATATTTAATATTGCAATTAATATATATTTATTTTTAAACTAAACTTATAATTTAATAATAGAGTGTATCTGCACACTTTAATCAACTGCGAAATTATCAATAAATAAATTGTAAATTAACCGATAAAAATAGGATTTTTATAATAAGCATTATCCTTTATGTGATGTGATACTATGAAAAAATGCCGTAAATGTGGTAGTTCTCTGATATCAAATGGTTTCTGCCACGACTGCAATTGTTACACTTCATCAGATGGATATAATATAACTAATAAATTCTATTGTGAGATATGTGGAGAAAAATTCAAGCAGATTGACAATTATCAATCTCATCTTGAATCACATCCGCAATGCCATTACTGTAAAGAAAGGTTCAAATCAAAGGAGGAAGTCAAATGCCATCAAAAAGAACATCAATGCCCTATTTGTGGTTCATATTTCCATCCAATTGGCCAACATCTATCTCAAGCACATATTTTTTGCAAAATTTGCAATAAATGGTTGTTAGATGAAAAATCCTAAAATCTATCAAAAAATATGGTTATACAAAAGGTAAAGAATATGCTTTAGAAATTGCTTACTTAAGCTCTAAATATCACTTTTAAATTGCTTCCTAGAACTCTAAATTTTTTGGTTAATCTCCCTCATGAGAATGTAGTCATTAACCATCTGAAATTTTTGGTTGCAGATGTTTTGCAAATAATGACGGAATATTCGAAGTTGCAGTTGAAGTGTCTTCCTAATACAGTTATGCCTGTATGGTAAGGTGCTATAGTACTGACTGAGACATTATTGGTTTCACTCTGATGTGCAGAAATGTTATATAGAGATATCCGATTAACTCCCCGTCTCATCAAACTGAGTAACAATATATATATCAAATATGGATAAATTTAGTTACATGAGTACTTTCAGTAGCTTCACCCTGAAACAGAAATATGACAGTTTGATAGCTGCTGGTAACAAACTATCTGAAATAAACAAGTTAATCGACTGGAAATCATTTCGTACCATACTGGAATTAATGTATATCAACAGGACAGATAAAGGTGGTCGACCTGAAAGTGATGTTGTAATGATGTTCAAAATGCTTGTATTACACCAATGGCATGGTCTTTCTGATCCCAGAACATGAACGACAATGTATTGATTATATTCCATTCAGAAAAATTCTGGGTTATATTGAATCAAAGATTTAACAGGAGTTGCAGATTTTCAATCTGCAACATTTTCCAAAAAGAATACCTGATGACACAACGTATGGTCATTCAGGGGAAGGTTCAATAATTATTCATATGAGTATCCCTACAGACCCTTTCAAATCTGCTTTAAAAAGAAATAATTCTATTTCAGATAGGTAACCGCCCCAAAATTTCAGATAGGTAACCGCCCCAAAAATACAGCCCTATAATCACTAATGTGGATATAGATGCAACTATAAGATACAGAAAGCATATTTTCCAAAAATAGTCTTCATTAAATCCTCTGTTGCAATCACTCAAGGATGAACCACTCCTGTAATCGGGTGGCATATGGATATGTTTTTCTTTGATTTCTTTTGGAATAGATTTCCATAACTTGTTCCAATCTACGGAATGATTTCTCCTGAGCAAATTCAAAGTATATTCTTCTTTTTCTAATTTATTTTTTAATACGTCTTCGAACAAAAGCGAATTGATATCTTCTTTATTTTTGGAGCTCAAATGAGGTAATTTATTACTAATATAATTTTTAAAGATTTTAAATTCATGGCGATCAATAATACCCTTTGTTTCTCTAGTTGGCGTTACATCCTCATTCATTGAGTCTAAAGCAATATTTACAGAGCCCATGCTTATATTCTTCCTTTGTGACAAATAAATGTCTATATCTGAAATGTTATTAATCAAAATGCCACAAAAATCAGATATTTCATCAGGGTTACGTGATGTAAAGTGTAGTTTATCTCCAAAATTTATTGCACTTAAGATTATTTTCAAAAAAGAATTATATTTACCACTAAATTCATCTAATTGATTTATTTTGTTGTACACCCAATTATCATCTGAAGTTGAAATATTATACCCTATTTGTTCAAAAGCTAACTTAGTTTCTTTTTTAAACAATTTGAATATATCGGGTTCATATTTACCTTGATATACAACATAATACCCTTCATTTCTTCCAGATGCTTTGGAAGCATAAACCATACATTTAATTGTAATATCACTTCGTTCTTTCTTTACAAATAGATGTATTTCTTTATTAAACAACTTGACTACATCTGGATTACGATTACTTTTTCCTGGTGGATAGTATTGTGCTCCATCTTGATCTTCATATATAGATAAATCCATGCAATCCCTCCCTCACATTAAATCTTCCATCAAATATTGGTAACCATAAGGAGGATATATGCTTTGGTTTTCCTTATTCTGGAGTAAAACAATTCCACCATCTTCCTGTTTTACAGTATCATAAAAAACAGTATAAATATTAGCACCAGCAGAGTCTTTGAGCAACTGTTTCATGGACGTATTTTCAACAAATTTATCCACTATAAACTTATTAAATTCATGATACTCACCTACATCTAATGAATTATTATAAACATCATTATTTTCATTGTCAATTATAGAGGTATCCGTTATATCCCTGTATTCATCAAGGAATATATCACACTTAGTAATCACTATGCTTATTTCCTTTGTCTTATTATGCTCATTCAGAATTCGAAGAATCTTAAGGTAGTGTTTTATTCCCATTTCGGTAAAATATGGATACCGTTCACCGTCGATAAGTAAAATTAGCTTTTTAGATTCTATTATACGCTTAGCTAGTTGAATATAATTCTTGTGATAAGATCCTTCATCAGGGTCATCTGGATCAGAAACGACTGGTTTTTTTGAAAGGATTGATTCAAGATATTCACTAATTCTTTCAAGATATGGGCCAGGATAATCAAAAGCACTAATTTTAATTTCTTTCACAAAGAATAAACCATCTCTATGAATAAAGCTATAATCAACAACTTCTCTAGAACGTGCAGGCCATCCCTTGACTTGCATTTCTTCTATTAAATCTAGTAAACCTTCACTTGGAGAGGATGGCTTTTTCTTAAAATTTTCCAAGCTATGTAGATAAAGTCCTGCCATAAAAAGACTTTTACCCGAATTTTTAGGTCCAAGTACCGAAATTGACGATTGTTTAGGTTCATATTCAATAAAACCAACAAAGAATATTCCAAACAAAAGTATTACTCCAAAATCAAAAAGTACACCGTCTCCTGTATATTGATTATAGGAAAGTAAATCAGCAATATGAGATATAAAAATACCAACAACCAAAATAAAAGAGCATATGGATACAAATTTACTAGCTCTCTTGAATTCTTTCTTTTTCAATATATAATGACCTTCAAAAGCAAAAAAAAACATTATAAAACTTAAAATAACCCAATAAATATTTTCAAACCACGAAACTTCTGCGAAAAGCATACCAGAATAGATGTACCACAGTATATATAGGAAAACTAATAAAAATATAATGCCTTGAAACCGTTTTTTTTCATCGAAAATTAACAATGGAATTGAAGCAAGATATGCACCCATTAATACACAAATAAAAATAACTACTGCATTAGAATCAATTGACCAAAACGATCTAGCTATAGAACGTATCAATCCATCTTGGAATTGCCATGCAGAATTAAGTATCTCCAATACAGATGGTGTGAGAATAAGTAGAACTAAGGTTATTAAACCAAATTTAATAAAATCAGAATGGATTTTGTATTTTCTATTTAAAGTAGAAAAATTTTCTCCGCCCATATAATCAATCCCTATTTTCCATCATACCTGCGACTTCAGAAAGACTAACAGTACGGAGGTTTTCTTTCAGTGTTGCTTTTATATCTTGCTTTGGTTGAACAAAAATACCTTTATCCTGATTGACCAAATCGAAAATCTTTTGCCTTTCCACATACTCGCCTTTTTCAAGAAGAACAGAATTATGGAAAAAACTCATCTTGTCAGGATCATCACGTATTGTATTGTACCGAATGAAGTAACCATTCGAACCATTCACAAAGTTGTAAATATTATCTACAGGAATGCCTGATACAAAAGTCATCAAATTGACACTCCAATCATCCCCTGCCTCAATGTACCATCTATTTAAAGCAGATTTCTCGATACCATAAGAATTTCTCAAATTTGAAGATGTGTTGTCACTAATATCAATATCTTTTGCTTTACTAATCACAGCAATATTTAATTTGATTTGATCCCACTGTTTAGTCCCTTCTTCAACAATTAGATTCACAAGTCCATTGTATTGCTGATTGACCATATTCATGGCAATGTCGTTTACATGCTTTTTCAATGAATTTTTTTCAGAAGCATTCATTACAATATTATTTATATCACTGCCTGAAACCAATACTCTAGATATATCAGTTGGTTCCAGTTCTACAACATAACTCTTGATATTAGGAGAAGCATTTCCGCCAGTAGCAAAAGGAGCGTCATCTCCTGATATAAAAGAATTATATTGGATTAGATTGTTTGAATGTGTGTTATAGTACCTAGAAACATCTTTAATCAAATTTTCTAGCTTGGAATACACATCTAGTTGTTTTGCAGTTTTGTCCAATTCTATCTTCTTTTCTTTTATTTCATTAGTTGTATTCCTTACTTTGCTTTCAATATCATAATTGGATTTGATTACTGGAACTACATATTTTTCAAAAGCGTTAGAACTATGAATCTCGTCTTTGCTTATGTCTTGAACCAAAGATTCAATCAACATAGTATCTGCATTTGGATATTCATCCAGAAGATATTTTTTCATTTCATGTGCTTTTTGCTCATAAAATGATTCAAGAAGAGAATCTATCATTCCATCGTAATTAAAAACGACAGCACCATCCTTAAGATATAAGCTGAACCTATCATTATTTGCCCATCGACTGGTTATCTTGGAGATGTTGTTCTTTGCTTCATCAATTTCCTTTTCTTTAGGTCCAGATCCAGGAAGTATCTTCTCAACAAATGGTATTTTTTTCCTTGATTTACGGAAATTCTTCCTCAATTCTCTTATGTCATTTATAGCATCATGTAACTTATCCTCATCTTCTAAGTGTTGAGAATCAGAAATATTTTTCATATAAGGAATGAATTTACTAATCGAACGTTCTAGTTTAGAAGTATCAATTTCATTGATTTGCTTTAATTTGGCAGAATTAATTTCTTCCAAGTAAGCATCAAAACTATTTTTTAGTTCATCATTTGATGAATATAAATTGTTTTTAGATTCTTTTATGGAATCAAGATTTACAAAGCAGTCATACATCTTGAGCTTCCAGATATTATATCCATCATTGACATAATTTTCAGATTCTGTTTCAATTGTCGATAGATCACTTTCGAGATCATCAATTCCATTTGACAGGTAAGTCTTTTCTTCTTGGAATTTCTCACATTGAGTTTTGGCTTGATTTAGCATCAATGAAAGATTTTTTTCATCTAGCATGATTATCTTCTTAAGCATGCCAGATATTTTATCGTCATTGAGAGAATTCAATTCGGCTAGTAATAATTCAATATCTTTTATGGCATATATGTCATCATGCAATATTTTATAAATCGAACTATCAACACTGGTAGGTAGGTTACCATTTTCATCCATTCCCGAAGCTTCCATGGTGGAAATGATATGCGAAATGAATTCCCCCACCTTTTTATGAATACCTGCTTCATCATCCTGAGTGCCAATATCTCTTATTGCCTCTTTAAGTAGAAGGATATTTTCATATTGGAGATCTTCAAAGTACTTCATGTTAAGAATTTCACGGAATTTAAGGTACCTTTTTTCATAAAGGAAGGCTTTATCTCCATCATTCAATGAATTAGGTTTTTGTTTATCATAAAGTTCAGATTTGTATGTATTTATGAAGGTTTGAACTTGAGAATAGATTTTTCTTTCATTGGTTAAAGACTCTCTCTTGAGATCCATCTTTGATGTAATATCATCTTTGATATTTTTGATGTAGTCCACGTTATAACGTACTGCCTGGGGTACAGCTATAATAAAAGGAGCAAAAGAGGGTTGATTTTCAAAAATATATTCAGCTGAGCCTGTATTGTGATAAGAAATTATTATATTGGGAAAAACAGAATCAAATTCATCAAGCAGCTTTTTACTTTGAGGATTTAATACACGGTTTCCTTCATAATTTGTTAATTCAATGGGTACCAATATATTGTTTGCAAAAATATCTTTCCCATTTAGCTCCCCATTGTTGAACTTTACACCACTAACCTTCAGATATTCCAGCTCGCTGATTATTGCAGCACAATTGGCCTTTTCTTCGTCACTTTCATTCAATGTCGAAAGGATACCAAAGAAATTAATGTTGCTATTTGATTTATTAGGTGTAGATTTTATCTTCTTTGCAAGATCAATAGCTATACCTGCCCCTGTTCCACCACCAATGCCACAAATTATATCTATATTTGATCCTTGAGGTAAAACATAGTCATTTTTTTCTGCCATAGCTTTGTAGAAAATTGCTTTACCAACAGCCCTTTTTCTGTATACTCCTTTGGCAAATTCCATAGTTTTGAGATTTTCAAATTCCATTATATTTTTATGCCAATTTGGATCAATATTTTCATCGCTCATCCACCAAATATCGGCATCAGTTCCTCTAACAACATTGTCTTTTACAGAATCGCCTGTCAAAGACAGCGCAGTTCCCAGATTCATGTCCTTTGTTAAAAGATGATACTCAATAGAAATAGAGCCGATTTCGAATGAACCAATTTCTTTTGAATTTCGGTTTTCATTATAATTATTCGAAATTTCATCAATTTTCTTCTTGATGTTAGCAATCCGTTTTCGATCATTATTTTCTTCATCCAAACAAGTATCTATAATAAATATTTCACATCTATTAGGATTAGAACTGGGTTCCAGAATCTTTTTTAAAATCCAGTCTTTTTCTAACATGTTGAAGACCAGAGTTTTCCCCGCTCCACCAACTGCATAAATCGCATCTGCAAATTTCAAAAATTGTGTCATACTATCACCAATCAATCTATATCATCATCTTCGTCGGAAATCGATCTAGAGTATAAAATTGCACCCAATATCGCACCAATTAACAAGAATACAATGGCAAAGATATTTAATTGCAAATTACTATGGACATTTACAATACCAAACATCTTTAGGTTGTTTGGTAATTTTATAGTAGACATCTCATTTGCAATTCCCTGAGATTCAGTAACAAGACCTTTGTCAAAGAGGTCTCGTGTTTTTAGTTTAAGCCCATCCAACTCATCGATCTCAATACTTTGCATTGTTTTTTCAAAGTTTTCTTTTTTCTTGATGCGTAATTCAAATGTTTCTATATTATAAGGTTCTTCGTTGACCTTTAATTCATAGTATTTTAATTTACTATCTCTAAATGTTGTTGTGACCAATCCAGTATCTTCATCTTTATGATTGATTTCACCAGATGGAGCTTTTCCAGATATTGATACACGGATAAAGTTCCTTTGAGGGAAAGATGATAGGTTAACTTTCATTTTCTTATCATATCTATTCACAGGAACATACTTGTTTGAATCGCCAAAATCGTATATTGGTTCACTGTTAGCAGAAAGGAGATTTGTTTCCAAAGTAAGGCTAGATATATCTTCATCTATATTGTCAATCAATAATACAAAAGACACATGTTCTCCTTCTTCCAGATAAGTAGGAACGTTGCTTGGATTTTCCATTTCAACAGTAATACCTGAACTAACTCCTGCGAACAAAATTAAAGCGAATAACAAACTTAAAAATATATTTTTTTTGGGAAGCATATAAAGAGTCTCTTCGTTAAGTTTTATTTCTAATATACTGTTTAAATCCAATAACAAAAAACCATATATTTAATTGATACTACCCAGCATTCTTGATTTCCCCACTGTAGCACCCATAAATGATTTTCCAGCTATTAATATTCATGTATCATTATAAATATATCAACTTTGCTACAAAATTCCTTAAACAATAACAAACATGAAAATACTTAAGTTTTTTCATATGCATTAAAAGGAAAAGAAATGAAAATCAATCTATTATAGGTTGCATTCTAAAATATACCTTTTGTTGTTATCATATGATATGGGTCTAAAAATTGATGGATTTTGAATATTAAGCGAGAAGTCTACTTCCTCAGATTAATGTGATAAAGTCACATTCGTTAAGAAGGGTAATTCAACCTGATAATTAATTCATACAACAGATTAGCAAATCGAAGGTATATTCAAGAATTATAAAATTGTTCATGAAAACAACATTAGGAGATTCTAACCAAATTTAATATCCAGTTCCTTTGAGTTTTGTGTCCACTTATAAATCTAACTGATCTGAAACAGATTGGTGTTTCATTGTTTATCATGGAATGATTTATTTTTAAGTTGTCAAAACATCGAGTTACAAAAAATATTTATCAATTCATACTAATTATAAATCATGAAAATTTGTAACAGATGTAATAAGAAATATAGTGATGAACTTTATTTTTGTCCATCATGTAAGTCAATGTTGCTACCCTATATAAAGAAAAATAAGGAACCTCCGAAAAAAAGAATTCATAGAAAGTTTGATGATAACTTCAAATTTAAGCCACATATGAGTCATGGTATATCCCATAGTAAGTACGATGACTGGAACCCGCCATCTGCCAATCGTATTTACAGATTAATCGCTAACATTTCTTATGGACAATACAAGTATTCATTAGCTAGGGGTTTTGATACAACTAAAACAGAGCAGATTAAAAGGAAGTTGGGTAATAAATTCTATTGTTGTCAAACCTGTTCATACTATATGGAGTATGGAAATTTATGCAATTTAAGAAATATGGAAGTGGTTGCTCATCTTTCCATATGCAAGTCATTTGAACCAAAAATTGATGCTTACCCAAAATCTAAAATGGATAAAAAAGAAAATAAAAAGAAGAAAAATCCAGGATTCAACGTTTGCGTAAGATGTAAAATATGTGGCAAAAAATTCAATAGAATATTAGACCACAATTTGCACCAATTAGAACACCTAGAGGATTAAAATCATATCATATTGAGATAATTCAGAAAAAGGAATTATCACTGAAATCCCAATCCTCCAAACTTATCATTAATTTGACCAATTATACCTTCCAATTCCTGCCCTTTAGCATTATTAGCTCGATTAGCAGATTCCATTTTTCTTTTTGCTTTATTTTTACAATGA
>Ga0182238_1000557_pt1 | contig 10943 bp, 11 predicted proteins | sample hydfrates6_PW_90_FD_132439 | JGI IMG/M metagenome (GOLD analysis project Ga0182238, IMG submission 132439) | Subsurface microbial communities from deep shales in Texas, USA - hydraulic fracturing test 6_PW_90 | ecosystem: Environmental > Aquatic > Deep subsurface > Shale gas/oil reservoir >... | reverse complement strand
TCAAACCCAAGGTAGATTGCATCCACACCCGCAGAAGCTATTTTGTTAAAATAATCCTGATCATTTGCGATCCTGATACCATTGGTGTTCAACTCGATATGATCGATACCGATCTCCTTTCCCATTCTGATTATCTCGGGAAGATCGTCTCTCAGGGTTGGCTCACCACCGGATATCTGGATACAGGTAGGACTGTTCTGGCATCTCTTCACAGTCTCGAACATTCCTCTTATAGTTTCCATATCAGGATCAAGACTTGCATCCATTGATGAATTGGCAAAACAATAAGTACATTTCATATTACATCTGTCAGTGACTTCCACCACTGCCAGACATGTATCCTGTTTATGAGAGGGACACAGGCCACAATCAAAGGGACAGCCTCTTTCCGTATCTGTAAGAGGCTCTCTGGCTTTTGCTCTGTCCACGTCGAAGCAATCCCTCATCTGGAGATAGTGGTTTACATCCTTTGAGACAAGGCTTGTAAAATTCCCGTGCTCCGGGCACTCCTTCTTTATATATACTCCGCCGTTTTCGACATACTTGATGCCTTCGATGCTTTTCAGGCATTCAGGACACAGACTTCTGACTGTTCCTATTTGTTCCATTATATCCCTCTCATCTGTTTTTTATCTCAGGGATTCTGAGAAATTATTCAGGCTCTCTTTTCTTCCAGGATCGATTCAGCGGTCTTCAGGGTCTTTGCGACACCTGCTGAAACGTAGTATTCATCACATTTAGGACATACAAGGCCAGGTCCAGGTCTTGTCACACCCATATAAGTCATGTCTACATTCCTTTCAAGTGCGATCTCTCCGCATTTTGCACATTCCCATTCGCTCTCATCGTCATTTGCTACATCATCAAGCTCTCCGCCGGTGATGCCGAGAATGCTCATCTTGTGGGCGTATGCATCAACCAGTTCGGAAGGTGAATAGACAGCGTACATTGTGAGGTTGTCAGAGACACCCTTTGCAATGGCAAGATCACCATCTCTGGCCTTCAGCTTTGTTCCGCTGGATTCCGCATTGTCGATCACTTCCTGGATCTCTTCCTGTTTGATACCGTTGTCCTTGAGTAAATTGTCCATTTCTTCACTTATTTTTACCATGATTTACCCTCTGTATTCTTATTTTCTAATTGCCGGTTTTCCTCAGAACTTTTCATATTTTCCGTGATCCTTTGCAGCCCTGACAAGTGCATGGACGTTTACAGGTGGGGCGTTGGTCGGACATTCACATGCTGTTCCTAAAATGAATCCTCTCGGACTGTCCTTTCCGGCAAGAACCTGTTCCTTTGCCTGCTCATATACCTGTGCTGGTGTGCCACGGTCTACAAGCTTTGTGTCAACTGTTCCGAAACAGGTACACCTGTCTCCGAAGGCTTCCACAAGCTTTGAGGTCGGGAAGATATCCTGTCCGTCATATCCGATCTGAACGATAGTGAACGGACTCATCGGAGCATCTCTCCACATCTGATAGTCATCAGTGTGGTTTCCACAAAGGTGGTAGTATACACCAGGACCGGCACCTGCATTCAGGACCTTCTTAACTGCACGGGAGACCGGCTTGTGGCTGAATCTCTTGATCTGCTCAACGTCCATGAGGTCACCACTGGCAATTACAGAACCGGTGATCATGACGTTTGCACCGTATCTTTCTGCAGTTGCTCTGCAGGCGTTTACCATGTGATCCCCTGCTTTTGTACAGAGCTTGTCGACAAGTTCAGGTTCTGTGATCATCCACATGAAGACATCCTCGATGGCAGCCCAGTTGGTTGCCACTTCCATTGTACCACCAAGCTGAGTGATAGGTGCGAACATCTGCGGATATTCTTCCAGAACAGTGTCCAGTGCCTTGTAGTGTGTTGTGAGGGTTGGTCCCTTTACAAGCTCATCGGTGTCCAGGACTTCGAAATTATCGACATCTTCCGGGGTCTTTATAGGACGCTTTGTAATACCCGGTGGAGAGTTTGTCTGGACCTTAAGTTCAGCTCCGTAGTCTGCTCCCCAGTAGTCCGCGTAAAGATAGTGTCCTACCGGCGTTACATCATAAAGCTCACAGGCAGCACACACCATTCTTACCGCTTCTTCAGGATTCTGGTAAAAATATCCTGCATTCTTCCTGAACACGGTCGCTGCATGAGACAGAATGATCGGATCGACAATAACCCTATCAGATGGTTTATCGACCCAAGGTGTAGTCCATAAGCTTCCTGCTTCTCCGAGCCAATCTTGATCTATTGGTATATAATCTTCTGCTGGCATGATTGAATCACCCATTTTTTTGTTTAGTTGACAGGAACAGGAAATGAATTCCTGACCTGCCGTCGATTTCACAAATAATATCTCATCGGCCAGAAAACAGATTCAGGAATCTGTATTTGTGACCAAAAAGAAATATCAGGTTAGAGTTATATATAATAACTTAAGGTAATTAATCAACAACTAAATTATTATCAATACTATATTCCTGGTTCAACTGGTGGTTATAGAAAATGTTGTGTTCAGGATTTACAGCACACAGGAAAACTCAGGTAAAGGGATAGAAGAAAGCGTTGATTATATCAAAAGCATGAATTGTATCAGCTAGCTGTGCCAAAGAAAAGAATTAAAACTGAACAGTATTGAATAATTTTAAAATGAAAAAGAATATTAAAACAAAAAGGATTCATAATTAAGGCTCTCTACAGAGCCATAATCACTGGATTTTAACTACTATTTTACCTTCTCTGAATTTTCTTTGTAATACAAAAAGAGATCTTTGCCCCATTTACGGGCGCTTTCATCAAAACTGATGGCTTTTTTATGATCAAACACACCTTCCTTATTGAAGAAAGCGATTAACATCAGATCATCTGTGATTGAAAGTGCACCGAGTTTAATTGTTTCATCGTTGCATATGTATATATTAGAATTCCTGGATTCCATCATAGCTTTATGCTGGTCACTGTATTCTTCCTTTAGCCTTTCATAGACTGGTCTTGTAAGTACAAGGTCATAATGAACCTCTTTTTTTGCTAGCTCTGAATAATTATTAGGGCATGAAGGACAGAAGTAAGAATAAAAAGTGGATGCATTTTTTGTATTCTTGAGACTTGTAAGCAGTTCTTTTGGTGGCTCAAAAAGGTGATTAAGATCAGGTTCATGAATCATTAAATCTCCGAGCTCACCTATCCTGTCAAGCAGAAATTCGGGAATAGCACTAATATCTCTGCTGTCCCAGTAATCTTTATTTTCTTCAAGTACATTTAGTGTTTCAGTCAGAGGCTTGATCTTTTTCATTATGATTTTGCCAACACTGGTTAGCCGGTATTCGTCTTCTTCCTGTTCGATGAGTCCCTGTTCAAGAAGTATTTTTACCTGAGCCATTATCGCACTGGTGGTCCCGGTCAGCGACTCTTTGATCTCATCGATAGTGGCTGGTCCTTCCATTAGCATAAGTAAAGTGTTTTTCCTTTTCTCAGAAAGGAAAACCGTGCTTATTAATTCGGCCTTCATCATAATTTACCTTTTATAGTTGTTTTTGATTGTATAAAGTTCTTTACTCACCAGGGATTGAAACTGATCCTGAGTAGAAATAATGTATAAATTTATATTTTTCATGATTTTGTACGTGCTTGTTTTTACAGTCAATTATTACTTAGATTATTGTTAACGGCGTTAACTCATTTGTTACAAAGAACTTTCATGGTAAATCATTTGGTTTATTCTAACATGGTGCTTTTCTCACAAGCTTATAAGATTTACCACTCATAATTATACAATTTATGTTTTTTTACAAGTAATCCAAGTTTATATCCGTTTATAACAATCAGTTTTTAGAATCTATGCTTGAGCTTCGAAATGCTTATATATCCGTTACAAATCCTCAAATATTAAACTTGTAATATAGTTTGCGATGCCGTATTTCTTTTTTCACCATATAGTTCATAGATTTTCTAAGTTTGGCTTTGAATCAATTTACTAATGTTCTACTAAATAAAAGCAATAATTGTAAATAATTTAAGATAAATTTTTATAATATTCATATATAATTAAAGTTATTCGTAAAGAGGTTTTTTATGGCAACACGATATCTTACAAAAATTGGAGTATTCTCACTTGGAAAGATCTTTGGAGTAATTTATGCGATAATGGGTCTTATAGCAGGAGCCATATTCAGTCTTATGTCACTTGGGATGGGTTCTGCTATGGGAAATGAAGGAGCGTTCGCAGGTATGCTGTTCGGAGTTGGTGCTATTATAACTGTTCCTATATTCTACGGAATCATGGGTTTTGTGGGTGGCATCCTTACAGCATTAATATACAATGTTGTCACAGGATTTATCGGTGGCCTGGAAATAGAAGTGGAATAAAATCAAAAGCAGATAAATCAGAAAAACGATATTTTTTTTCTTTTCATATTTCAGAAATCGATTCAGGGCTCAATCCATACTTCAAGTACCCTTTCATGAATTGCATATTCCTTTACGGTTGTCAGCTTCATATTCTTCGGACTTTCAACCCAGCCCAGTTCATAGCTTTTCTTTTCTCTTCCACCACAGCAGACCTTCCTGGTAATGTTCAGATTGATCTTTACTCGATCAATATCTTCCTCATTGATTGCTTCGACATCGTCTCTGTATCGCTTTTGTATAAGAATCATTTGAATTGCCCCCAGATTCGTATTACAGCTTTATATTACTAAAAAATACCTTCCAGGTTTACTTATAGTATCATTTATTCATTCATTTTCAAGAGACATGTAATCTCTACTTTGATCGAAGCTTTTCACGGTCCGGTCCCCGAAGGCGACGAATGTGGTCGTACAGTGTGAACAGAATTGCTATACCGTTGATTGCAAAAAAGATAGTCAGGAACCTCGTTATTTGTGTGGTCGGGGAAAAGTCACCATAGCCGATCGTTGTAAGCGTGATGACAACAAAATATACCGAGTCAAAAAAACTCCATCCTTCGAGTCTGTTGTAAAGAATGGCTCCTACCAGAATATTGAATAAGGCATAGATAAATACGGGACGAGCTTCCTTGTCCAGAAGAAGATCAAGCAGGAAAAGCTTGGAAAAAAAGCTGATTATGGGAGTTCTGCGTCGTCCTGTCATAATACTTTCCTTTTAGTCTGTTTGGTTTGATATGTTTCACTTTTCCTGAACAATGGCTTTTGCTGCAGGGAAACAATCATTGCTCATCATTTCTTCTGGGTTCAGAAGTTTTCCCGGACTGGTTTTCTATTATCTTTTCACGAAGAACATTTCTTTTTCCCCTTATTCCGATATACAGAGCCAGAGCAGCTATTGGTAAAGCTATTGCAGCTCCGTATTCCAGTATCTTTTCCGTGCGATTGAAGACGACTGCGAGAAAGTTGACTGCAAGCACGACGACGACCATTCCTATCAGATCTGTTTCCAGCTCTTCAATATCGTTTATCTGAAGCCATTTCGGCAGGGGTATCTGGTGTATGAAAAGCTGGTAGAGTCCTATTGCCGTTATCCAGAGCACGGTACCTATCAGGAACAGATGTACGAATTCAACAATGCCGATAATCGACACATCAGTCGGAATAGAGGATGGGTTTACTATAGCCACATACAAACCTTCCAGTAATCTCAGGCCACCGACAACGAACAACAATGCTGCGGCAATTATCAGTCCTATAACAGGAATGATAACAAGATACCGGGTTGTGGCAACTATAGTATATAAGGCACTCATACCCCCTTTGTCCCCCTAAAAAATTCATCTTTTCTGATACTAAATTATATGGTACCTGAATGTCTGAAAAAAGTTACTTTTCCCACTGTCAAATTATAGCAAACATCCATTACATCAGTAATTTCACAAGTATCGGAGCAATAAAAACGGTGACCAGTCCTGCAATACCAATCGCAAGCCCGCTCATGGCACCTTCTGTCTCCCCGATCTCCACAGCCTTGGTGGTTCCGAGCGCATGTGATGAAGTTCCGATGGCAACTCCCACTGCCACTTCATTATCTATCCTGAACAATTTGCAGATCATGGGTCCGAGCAGCACACCGGCTATTCCTGTGAAGACTATGGCTGCAACTGTTATTGAAGGCATACCTCCAAGCTGACTGGAGATTTCTATCCCAATGGGGGTTGTTACGGATTTTGGTATCATGGATATGCTTACCAGCTCGTTCAGACCAAACATATTACACATGACTATGATGCTCACGATTCCTGCAAGTGACCCCATGCTGATACCTGCAATTATGGGTACTACGTTTTCCCTGAGCAAACTTATCTTCCTGTAAAGGGGCACTGCCAGGATCACTGTTGCAGGACCAAGAAAGAAGGATATGAACTGACCGCCCCTGTTGTAGTCCTCGAAACTGATATGCAGACCCAGAAGTAGAGCAATTATCATCAACATGCTGAGTACCAGCGGATTCATGAGGGGGGAGCCTGTTCTTTTGTAGATTATGCTGCCTGCGTAAAATGTCAGCAGCGATATCCCTATACCAAAGACAGGAGACTCGATCAGAGCTGACACAAAAGAAGTTGTGTGATCAATCACCTGTCTGTCTCCTTTTCATCATGATCTGTACTGTCATTCCGGTTACAACTGCAATAATGAATGTCGAGACAATCGATATGACCACCAGAGCTGTCCACTTTCCTTCAAGGACCGAGAAGCAGGTGATAAGTCCCACTGCTGCCGGTATAAAAAAGAAGGAGAGATGTTTCAGCATGAAGTTGCTGACTTCTTCTATCATGGAAAGTTTCAGGACTCCGGTAAGAAGGAAAAAAAGAAGCAAAAGCATGCCCACTACATTACCGGGTATCGGGAGATTCATATATGTGTAAAAAAAGTCTCCCAGAAGTGTTACAAGAAGAATGATGCCGAATTGAATCAGATAGCGGATAAAGGAACGATCTTGTATCATAAAAATATTTATTTCTCAGGTTCTGCGAACTATACGCTTTTGTTGGTGGCTTCAACTGTTTCTTCAAAGCATTAAACTTTCGGTCAGGACAGAATATGTTCTTTGACCTGTCCGGATGCTCAGGACTGGTTGTTTATGTCTTTTTACGTACGCTGGATTTACAGCACTTGCTTTTGAATGTAAAAGTATATATATTTACAAACTAATCGAAATTGATGCTGAAATTATATCAAATTCATATACGGAGAAGCACCAATGAGTAAAGCACAGGCAAGCACAGATACGGCTACACCACTGGCAACTGAATATTCTGGAGGCAATGTACGCCGTTTCAAGGCTATTGGCTCGGATATTTTCAATGGTTCTGATAACAGGAAAAATCTTTTGAAGGCAATCGGACCGGGTATACTGGTAGCATGTTCTGCGATAGGAGGATCACATCTTGTATGGTCCACACAGGCAGGAGCATATTATGGCTGGGGTCTGCTTGGATTGATCCTGCTTGCCAATCTGTTCAAGTATCCTTTTTTCCTGTACGGTCAGCGCTATACTGCTGCCACGGGTGAGAGTCTTCTAGCAGGATACAGGCGACAGGGTGCTATATACGTGTACATTTTCCTTGGTATCAACATCCTGACAGGGATAATTAATACGGCAGGGGTGGCTATGTTAAGTGGTACACTGTTTGCAGGTTATGGTTTTACGGGTATCAGTATTCCGGCCTTCACGGTAGGAATTCTGCTTATATGTGCTGTGGTCATTCTCGTTGGTCATTACAAGATGCTGGATAAAATGGCAAAGGCCGCCGTTATTCTGCTTACTCTGAGTACTGTGGTTGCATTGGGACTTGCATTTTCACACGGACCTGTTGCAGCACCGGACTTTGTGGGTCCGAGTCCGTGGACATGGGCAGCTTTCCCGTTCTTGATAATGCTTCTTGGATGGATGCCGGCACCTGTTGACCTTTCCGCCTGGTCGAGCCTGTGGATGTTCAGCCGTGAAGAAGAAACAGGTCATTTTGCCACAACAAAGGAAACTTCAATCGACTTCTACCTTGGTTATGTAATGGCTGTGGTTATGGCCGTTGCTTTCCTGGCCCTTGGGAAATTTATCATGTTCGGTTCAGGTCATGAGTTTGCCAGCGGAGGAATAGGATTCAGTCAGCAGCTTGTAAATCTTTACTCTGCCAACATAGGCGGCTGGTCAAAACCTGTTATCCTGACAGCAGCGTTCGTAACAATGTTCAGTACTACAATGACATGCATCGACGGTTATCCCCGTTCATTGGCAGCAAGCTGTACATTGGTAAGTGAAAAATGTGCAAGTCGCTTCAAGCAGATCTTCCAGATATGGATTATACTATCGGTGATAGCAGCATGCCTGATCGTGGTGTTCTTTGTCAACAATCTTTTGCAACTCTTAAGTTTTGCAGCCATAATCAGCTTTGTAACCTCTCCGATCCTGGCATATATTAACTATAAGGTGATGAACGGTGACAATGTTCCAAAAGAAGAAAGACCGGGATCTTCCCTTAAGCTGCTGAGTCTGGCAGGTCTGCTCTTCTTCCTGGTGATGACCATTGGTTTTGTCTATGTGGAATTTATAAGGGTATAAAATACTTAAAAATAGACCTTAAAAATAGACCGGGAAACCGGTCTAAATTTAATTTTTCACAATTTTTTGCAGGTCCTCTCTGATCCTCTCTTCGCCGGTAAAGGCCATTAACTGCTCCCATCTTTCCTGAAGGCGGATGAGATTATCAAAAGGATCAAAAGCAGGTACTGCATCTTTTTTGGAGATACTTATATTTTTTACTGTCTCGGAAGCACCGTCAAGATCTCCATCTCTGCGGTAATCTGCCGAGAGCAGTGTACAGGTGTCTACGATCTTTTCATCAAGGTCGTCCATAAGGAAAGCTCCGGGATAGTCTCCGAAATCATCAGCAGATATAAGCTCCATTGCTTCCTTTTTTTTCTGACTGCGTAATTTTTCCCTTTCAAAGACAAAACGGTATATGTCCTCTCTCAGGCGCATCCATTGAGGATGGCTTTTTGCAGGTGGAAGGTGCTTGATATGTAATTCATTATCAAGGAAAAAACTGTAACCAAACATTTTGGAATTCATTATGTAATCGATATCTTCTCCTCTTCTGACATTGGGATCAAAGGGAATCTTTGTGAAAAGCTCTCTGTGGATTGTCATATTCCCGCCGAATACAAAAGGGGTCTTCTTGATACGGGGTGGTGAAGCAATCACTGATCTGAAGGCTTTGTTCATCCGGATCTGCTTGCCCCAGTGACTGGCCCATGTATCTTCAGGCTCCTTTACATAGAAATCCCCGTCCGGTTGAAGGTAGTAACCGGCCAGACCGTATATGGTTTCACCATCAATATCCTTTCCGATATTTTCCCTTATTTTACCGATAAACTGAGAGTCTTCAAAGACCTCATCATCGTCAATGAGAACCGCAGCATCGGATCCGAAGATATGCGGTATGAAAAGGCAAAGGTTTCGGATATTTGAGTATCCCCTGAGCTGCAGGAGGTCTTTGTACTCACCCTTTCCTTCCATATCCAGTATTTTATGAATACCTTTCAGATCAGAAGGTCCGAACACAGTAGTTTCAACTCCGGCACCAGGTGCGGTTTCGGAAACTATTCCGGAAACCTTCTCCTCAACCTCCATTTCAATATCCCGGGAAGTCGGTACCGCAAGTATCACAAGTCTGAAATCCTTGTCTTCAAGGGCGCCCATGCTCTTGATTGCTCTGCCAAGCGTGCCTTCTTCATCCAAGGGAATAGGATGGTCATAAATTGCATCTCCTTCCTGCCATCCGGTAGCCCTTTCCCGGCCCCAGTAACTGGGTATTACCATTGTAAGTTCCAATATACCACTCCTGTAACTCTAGTAACACTAATGAGGAGACAATATTTATATTCTTGGAATAGCCGGTGTACTCAGTCCTTATCGACCAGCACAGCATCCTTTATCATTACTTTTGCCGTGTACTCGTCAAGCTCGACAACATCCAGTTCCCGGATTTCTATCTTTTTATTATACATCGGTCCGTCAAGCACGAAGCTCTCAAACTCACCACCTTCACCTGCAACATTGAGACCGATCTTTTCGTTGAGCCTGACAAGCCTTTCAATATCCTTTTCATCTATTGTGCGTCCGACCCAGCTCTTATCAAGGCCGTAAGCTGCAATGCTGCTGAAAATGAACTCAAAACCGATCGACAATAATTGTTTCATCTCTTTTTCCTGGTCGATGTGCCAGAGTGGTGAAAAAGCTTTGAGACCAAGTTCGTCACAAACCCTTTCTATCCTTTCCCGCTGGTAATTGGAATACAGCGCTCCGGTGACGACACCTTCGATACCGAACTCATCTTTTGCTCTCTGGATGGCATTCTTCATGTCCTCGAGTTCGATCTCTTTTTCGCCGGGAGTGATCTCCTCTATCAGAGGAATACCCATGGCTTCTGCCTGAAGCTGTGCAAGCTCGATATTCGGGGTATGGAACATGTAAGAGTCCGGGTTCTGGCTCTTGATTGTGATTAGGCATTCAACTGCATAGTTCTGCTGCTGCATGATATGCATGGCATAATTGCTGTCCTTGCCAGAACTGAAAAGAACTCCGAGTTTCATAATGGGCTGCCCGTAGAACTGTTTCAGGTATTCGGTCTTTGTCCTGTAGCCTGTTTTTTTGGTGAGTTTGCCGATGGCCTTGTCAAACCTGCTTCCATACTGAGCAGCCTGCTTTCTACGCATGGAAACTTCATCCGGGAGCCCGATGTCCCTGGCGACCTCCCTCAGGATCAGTTTGTTCTGGTCCAGCTCGGTATTGATCTTGTACTGAGGGGGTATTTTGAGACAATAGTCAACAAAGCGTCTGTCAAGATAGGGCACACGCAGCTCTATGTTATTGTTCATGGCGACGACATCGTCCCTGTAGGTGTTCTTCTCGTATATCTTCAGTATATCAGCATAGCAATCCCTGCTGATATCAGTGGAGCGCTTATGGCGGTCATATCCTGC
>Ga0182238_1000555_pt1 | contig 10968 bp, 11 predicted proteins | sample hydfrates6_PW_90_FD_132439 | JGI IMG/M metagenome (GOLD analysis project Ga0182238, IMG submission 132439) | Subsurface microbial communities from deep shales in Texas, USA - hydraulic fracturing test 6_PW_90 | ecosystem: Environmental > Aquatic > Deep subsurface > Shale gas/oil reservoir >... | reverse complement strand
TTCCTTTTTTTCCGACAACGCCAGCGCAGCAGGTTCTGCCACACCTGTAAGCCCGAAGCGTTTTGCCTGCGAAGCCGACGGCGTATCATAGTTATTCAATTCTTCGTGATCTATGAATGTGATTGTGAGCCCGAGTGACTTTGCTGCTTCATGCAGACCTGTTTCGTTCTCTTTTAATTTTGCAGATGCCAGCCCTTCCACTTCATCAATACTTCTGCTTGCCTCCGCAAGTGCATTGTTTATGGCATCGATGGCTTCCTGACTGTCGATACCCCGGCGGGCTCCGATACCTATGATCATGATTTTTTGGCCTTTTCCTTATCTCTTTTCAGGACCGATACATCATCCCCGACAATGACTATTTTAGGACCTTTTATTTCAAGAACCTCAACGTCCTCATCGAGCAGAGCACAGTTCACCTGCACGGTAGATGGCTTGTTGACAATGTCACATCCGAGTGCCTTGGCTATACCTTCCACGGAATTCCTGTTATGGACTTCGGTGGCAGTCGTGACAACGGGAATCGGACCTATCTCCGCGATCTTCCTGACGACCTCATTGCCTCCGTGGTGTCCTCCCAGCAGTGGAATTGCGAAGTTCATATTCGAATCCACCACTATGACAGCAGGGTCCTTCCACTTGTCCTCGATAAGCGGTGCTATCTCACGCACTACAATGCCTGTCGCAAATACGGCTACAATGGCATCATAATCATCAAAGGCCTTTTTGAAGGCACTTTTGTCATACATCAGGACATCGGCATTGAGATGTCCTGCCAGGCGCTCAGCAACCCCAAGATTTCTTTCAAAGGTTATGACAGCGGTTCTTGTGCTACTCCGTATAGGTAAGACCTCCCGAAATTGCCGTATTCCACAGGCTCGACGACTCCGCCTATCAGGATCATTGCAGAGCGCTTGATTCCTGCTTCCTTGACCTTGCCGGCAATATCGGAAACCGTTCCCTTTATGATCTTCTGGTCAGGCCATGATGCATGGAAGACTACCGCAACAGGAGTGTCAGGTGCGTATTCCACCTTTTCCATGATCTCTTCTATCTTCTGGGTTCCCAGGAAAACCGCCATTGTGGCATTGTGCCTGGAAAGTTCCTTGATCTGGTCCTTCTCAAGTGTCTTGCCTGCCGGACGTGTGATAATAAGAGTTTCTGAAACATCGTTTAAGGTAAGCTGTGTCTGCAATGCTGCTGCGGTTGCGAACACTGATGAAACTCCAGGTACGATCTCAACCTCCACGTCGAACTCCTTGAGCTCTTCTATCTGCTCGACGATGGAACCGTAGAGTGAGGGATCACCGCTGTGCAGTCTGACGACCTTCTTGCCTGCTTCGAGATTATCGACTATGAGCTTGTTTGTCTCATCAAGGGTAAGTCCGTAACTGTCAATCTTTTCACCCTTGCAGTAATCGAGTACTTCGGGATTCACAAGGGAACCTGCATATATCACGAGGTCAGCTCCTTCGAGAAGCTCTTTGCCCATTACTGTTATGAATTTAGCATTTCCGGGGCCAGCCCCCACAAAGTAGACTTTTCTTTCTGTCATTGGATTCACCTTGGATTATTCCTTTTCCGCAAACACTATGCTGAAATAGTTCCCTTTCTCCGGGATCTTCTCTCTTTCTGTGATTATAACTTCCTTGTCGCTGAAAAGACGCTCACAGAAAGTAAACTTGTTAAAACCTTCCTTCTCAAAGGAGTCTATGATCTCCACAGGCCTGCTTGCCTTAAGCCTGATCTTATACTTGCTGTCGGAACCATCACTTACCTCAAAAGAAGAATCAACTTCTGATCCGGTCTGTGCGGCAAAAGATGTGATAGAACTGATGCCAGGAACTGTTTCTGTTTGCACATCAGGGTAGAATTTGTTCATAACGCGTTTTAAGTGAGTGAATGTTGAGAAAAAGTTAGGATCGCCGATCAAACCGAATGCAATGAGTTCTTTCCTTGATTCATCCGCAAGCATATCAGCATTCTTCTTCCAGACCTCATTGAGCACCTCATAATCCGTAAGCATGGGAAACTCAAGGATCTCCGCATCTGCATAGGGTTTTACAAGATCGGCCGCAAGTCTGCCGGGTACGTATACTTTATCTGCTTTTTTCAGGGTCTCAACGGCCTTAAGTGTCAAAAGTTCCGGGTCTCCGGGTCCAAGTCCTACTCCAACAAGCATTTTCAATCACCATTATTTTTTTTAGCACCTGATCTGCCGACAACCATGTATACCGGATTCTCAGGCTTGAACATGGTCTCACCTGTAAGTGGTGCACCACGTGAAACAATTAAATGCAGTACCTCATCGAATAAGCCAAGTTCTTTCATCTTGTTTATTACATTTACGACTGTCTCGATCCTGACTGCATTGACCACCACGCTGCCTGCCTTTTTCTCAGCAAGGACCTCAAGTACCCGGGAAATATTCTTGGTACCGCCGATAAATGCGCAGTCAATGCTGCCAACAGGCTGTTTCTCAAGTATCGCGGAGGATTCTCCCGAAAAGACGGTCACGTTTTCAACATTGAAAGACCCGAAGTTCTTCCTTGCAACCTCTATGGCCTCTTCCCTGGCATCAATGGCATGTATCTTCAGGTCACGCACCATTTTGTTGGCTTCGATCGACACAGCTCCTGTGCCACAACCTATGTCAAAGAAATTGCTGCCATCCTTCAAATCAAGTTTAGATAGGGAAACTGCAATTATCTCTGGTTTTGTAGGTCCGCCACTTACTCGCAAAAGTTCTGTCATGTTCCACCTTAACTAAGATAAATTTGATTTACTGGAGTTAAGTAGATATAACTTGTCCCTCATAAAACTGTTGCATTATTGTATGATTTATACAGTTCAGACTTAAGGGTTGTTTCAAAATGGCAGATAATAAAAAAGCAAAGAAATTATTGGTCCTTGGTACCGCCTCGGACGTCGGGAAAAGTATAATGGTTACCGGACTTTGCAGGATTCTCTCCAGGAAGTACAAGGTTGCACCATTTAAAGCCCAGAACATGAGCCTGAACTCATGGATCACAAAGGATGGCAAGGAGATCGGAATAGCCCAGGCCATACAGGCAAAGGCGGCTGGTGTGGAGCCGACAGCCGAGATGAATCCCGTCCTGCTTAAACCCAAGGGTGACAGGACCTCCCAGGTGATCGTTATGGGGGAGCCGTATGCCGATAAGTCTGCAGGCAATTACTATGATTCTATCGAGGAAATGCATGAGGTACTCCGTGGAGCCCTGGAAAGGCTGGAATCCGAGTATGATCTTATAGTCATGGAAGGTGCAGGTGGCGCTGCGGAGATCAATCTCTATGATCGTGACATTGTGAATGTGGGAACCGCGCGTATCACGGAAGCGCCCATAATCCTTGTAGGCGATATTGAGTCCGGTGGTGTCTTTGCAAGCCTATATGGTACAAAGGCCCTGTTGCCCGAGGATATCAGCAGGAACCTGAAGGGATTTGTGATAAATAAATTCAGGGGTGATCCCGCAATACTCGAGCCGGGACTCAAACAACTGGAAGATCTGACAGGTGTGCCTGTACTTGGAGTGCTGCCCTATTATAATCTTAAGATCCCTTCCGAGGACTCCATGGCAATCAGGAAAAAGAAGAAGATCGGTGCCGGGGACGAGCAGCTCAATGACGTTGATATTGCAGTCATCAGGCTGCCAAGGATTTCCAATTTCACAGATTTCGAGCCACTTGAGAGGATAGCACATGTCAGGTATGTGGACCTTGATGATCATCTCGGAAATCCCGACTGTGTAATAATACCGGGTACCAAGAACACTGTAAGTGACCTGCTTGACCTGAAAGAGAGTGGCATGGATGCTCAGATCCGGAAGCTTAAAGGCAGGGCAGCAATTTTCGGAATCTGTGGAGGCTACCAGATGCTTGGTAAGGTTATCCATGACTCCGGAATCGAGAACGGAGAAAAGGCTGATTATGAAGGTCTCGGATTGCTGGATATTGAAACAACCTTCGGTGAATATAAGAAAAGGACTATCCAGGTCCAGAAGGAGATCATCGCCGACGGCCCTATATTCAAGAATATCAAAGGTGATGAGATCTGGGGTTACGAGATCCATATGGGAGATACAAAAACCCCGAGGACTGTTTTCGGAGATGACGGCAGCATCGATGAGAGCGGTACCGTGGTAGGTACATACCTGCACGGGCTCTTCGAGAACGAAAACATAAGGCATGCGCTCATGATCTACCTGGCCGAGAAGAAGGGCGTGGAGTATCATCCTGAAGCCGTGACAACCGAGGAAGAAGCATATGATGAGCTTGCAGAGGTTGTTGAAAGCTGCCTTGATATGAATAAGATATACGGAATAATAGAAGAGCAGTAATCATCTTCTTTGGTCTGCAATAAAATTGCAGATTATGTTTTTCTTTCTTTTTTTGGTTTTGATTCTGGTCTTTTAGTGGATACTTTTCACTAAAAAGCCAATAAATAACATTTTCTGCATGCTTATTATTTGTAAACTATGCTATCATAGTGTGTAAATCAAAAATAATATATACCTGGTTATACATGTTAGGTTCACCTACAAACATTAAACAAACAAAAGGTTTTGAAATGAACGAAAAAACACTGGATTTTATTGAACCTGATACGTCAGTAAAGATTCTGAAAGTAGCAGGCCAGAAATCCTCAAGGAAGCGAATTCTGGATATGGGCTTAACTCCCGGAACAAGAGTGGATGTGGTCCGCAGGGCACCACTTGGTGATCCTGTGGAATTCAAATTGAAAGGGTATAACCTTTCTTTGAGAAAAAGGGAGGCTGAAACGGTCCTTGTTGAGATTGTAGAATGATCGCAAAAAGGAGTATTATAGGAATGGTGACGCAATGACTGAAAAAATTACTGTGGCACTGGCAGGCAACCCCAATGTCGGAAAGACCTCGATATTCAATGCAATAACAGGTTCCAAACAGCATGTGGGTAACTGGCCGGGTGTCACAGTGGAGAGAAAGATGGGTAAGAGGGTTCATAATGACCTGGAGATGGAAATTGTGGATCTGCCCGGTACCTATAGTCTGACGGCCTATTCTCTTGACGAGATAATTGCACGTGACTTCATAATAGAGGAAAAGCCGGACATTGTGGTTCAGGTGGTGGATGCAACAAACCTTGAAAGGAACCTCTATCTGACAACTCAGTTGATGGAACTTGGAGTAAACCTTATAATCGCACTTAATATGACCGATCTCTCACTTGCAAAGGGCGACAGGATCGACGCAGGTAAAATGCAGGAGTTCCTGGAAGTTCCGGTTGTATCGACCATCGGAAGTAAGGGTAATGGTATCGAAGGGCTTCTTGAAGAGATCACGAAAGAGTTTCAGAGGCCTCAAGAAACCGATAATGTATTTACCTATGATGATGCCATCGAGAAAGTATCGGAAGATCTTGAATCAGTTCTCGAATCCGATCCGTTTTTCATTCACTATCCTTCACGCTGGTTCAGTTTGAAATTACTTGAGGGTGACGAGAATATAATCAGAAAAGCAAAGGAGAGTGACAGCTATCCTGGCATTGAAAAGATATTGAACAAAGTTGATGCTGAGTTGCTCGAAGCGAAGATCGCTGACCAGCGCTATAAAACAATACAGACCATGCTGCGTCAGGTTTGTAATATCAACACCTGTAGTCTTAGTGGTTCGGACATGGTTGACCGTGTGGTTACCAACAAATATCTTGGAATACCCGTATTCCTGTCTCTGATGTGGGCAGCCTTTGAGGTTACGTTCACCTTCGCCACACCTTTCATGAATATGATCGACATATTCTTTGGCTGGCTTGCAGAAGCTGTTACAAACGTCATATCCGTACCCTGGCTTGCTTCTCTTGTAGGAGAAGGAATGATAGCAGGTGTAGGATCTGTGCTTATATTCCTTCCCAATATACTGCTGCTTTTCTTCATGATATCCCTCATGGAAGACAGCGGATACATGGCAAGAGCAGCTTTCATCATGGATAAACTGATGAGCAGAATAGGGCTTCACGGAAAATCGTTCATCCCTCTGGTCATGGGTTTCGGATGCAATGTGCCTGCGATCATGGCAACACGTACAATAGAAGACACACGTGACAGGCTTATTACCATACTGATCACTCCGTTCATGTCATGTGGTGCAAGGCTTCCGGTTTATGTCCTTCTGGCAGGTGCGTTTTTCGGAAGGGATGCAGGAGTGGTGATTTTCAGTCTGTATGCTCTTGGTATCCTGATCGCGGTCGTAAGTGCAAAGCTCATGCGAGGCACAGTCCTCAGAGGTGAGGATACACCTTTTATCATGGAACTTCCTTCCTACAGGGTTCCCACACTCAAGGGAAGTGCTATACACATGTGGGAAAGAGGGCAGATATATCTCAAAAAAGCAGGGACGATCATCCTCATAGGTGTCGTAGGTGTATGGTTGCTTGCATCACTGCCAGCTCCCGGAAGTAATGCGGTGTTCGCGTCGGATGCGATATATGGTACCACCCAGTCAGTTATCGGTGTTATCGGACAGTTCATGGAACCTCTGGTCGCGCCACTTGGGTTTGACTGGAAGATAGCGGTGGCACTCTTGTTCGGTGTGGTTGCAAAAGAAATAGTAGTTGGCTCCATGGGTGTACTCTATGGGGCAGGTGAGAACGAAGACAATCTCTCACAGATACTTGCAGCCGGAGCAATGACTCCCCTTGCAGGTCTGGGGTTAATGGTGTTCACTCTTCTGTATGCTCCCTGCTTTGCATGTATCGGAGTTATCAAAAGAGAGACAGGGTCCTGGAAGTGGACAATGTTCCAGTTGTTGTACGGAACATCGCTGGCATGGATATTTGCATTCATTGTATTCCAGGCTGGCAGCCGTATGGGATTGCTTGTATGATCAAAGAATTGGAGTGTGATAAGTATGGAATGCAACTATAGTAATAAAGAGGTATTATTTGCAGCACTTGCGGGAGTGCTGTATTCTCTGTTCGGAATATTCAACATTGCAGAAGGTATCGGAGTAAATACGGGATTGGCAGGAATATTATTTGTTCCGGGAGATATTCTTGGAGGAATTTGCCTTGTGGTAATAGGTACTGTCTTCCTTTATGGATTAAAGGAGATGCGTCAGGGTATAAATGCCGGTGTATCTTTTGTCTATGTGGGTATACTGTTGTCCCTTGTATTTATGGCAGTTTACCTTCTGATCATGGCTGGAAGCCTGCTGGATTCCTTTATAGTTCCCGATGACTATGAAGGATGGAGCATTATGGAAACATTCAGGCCGGGAATTTACCTGGGACTGATTTCAATTGCAGGAATGCTCTACTGGAAGGACAGTTTCTCACTACATGAGGTACTTGTTTTCAGGGAGGGGTACTGATGGTGGTAGGTTACAGGTTCTTTCTGAAAAGATTGGCAACGATGATGGATTCAAAGGAGACTCTGTCTGTCACAACGATTGCAGACAGGCTAAATCTGAGGCAGGATGAGTTCAGGGATCTCCTGAACATCATGGAAAGAAAAGGAGATATTGAATGTACCGTTGAGGATGCGAACGGATGCGGAGGGGGGTGTAAAAGCTGCCCGAAGGCCTGCAGGACTCCCGCTCAGCTTACCCGTGACAGAAACATGAAATCCTACAGGCTGACTGAGAAAGGGAGGTCGTTATGTAAATAGTCTGATTTTTCCTGTAAACACTGCTTTTCTCCGTTAAGTTCTCTGTTTGTTATTTTTCACTTTTTGTTTTTTGCCATTTTGATGGATCGTTTGAAATCCATAAAGCATATATAAAATAAGCACAATTTGAATCAATATTGTACATAATTATACATTGATGCAGTCAAAGGTGCTAAAATGAAAGATTATATTAAAAAAGTAAGTGAAGGGCAGAACCTCAGCCTGGAAGAATCTGAGGATGCCATCACAAAGATATTCACAGAGGCCACCGATGCGCAGATTGCCGGCCTTCTTATTGCCTTGAAAATGAAGGGAGAGACTCCCGAGGAGATAGCGGGTTTTGCAATAGGGATGAAAAAGGCTGCCAATACTATATCACCTGTGGTGGATGGTGCACTTGTCGATGTGGTTGGAACAGGAGGAGACCTGCATAACACAATAAACGTTTCCACGGCATCTGCTATTGTAACCGCAGCAGCCGGTGTGGCCGTTGCAAAACATGGCAACCGCTCAATTACCTCTCTTTCGGGAAGTGCGGACGTACTGAAAGAGCTGGGCATAAAAGTGGACAAGCAGCCTGATCAAGTAAAGGAATCCATTGAAAAGGCAGGAATTGGCTTCATGTTCGCTCCGATCTTCCACCCGGCCATGAAAAGGGTGGGACCCATAAGACAGGAAATGGGGATAAGAACTATTTTCAATATACTCGGGCCATTGACCAATCCTGCAAACTCAAAGATCCAGCTTGTTGGTGTCTTTGACAGAAAACTCTGCGAACCTTTTGCCCGTGTAATGCAGAAGCTCGGAGTTGAAAGGGCAATGGCCGTACATGGTGATGGCATGGATGAGATATCAAACGTCTCTGAAACATACGTATCTGAACTCAAGGACGGTAAGGTTTCCTCCTACACGATCACTCCAGAAGAGCTGGGAATTGAAAGGGCAACAGTAGCTGATATCACAGGCGGCACGCCCCAGGAGAATGCCCGGGACATCGTATCTATATTAAAGGGTGTGAAAGGACCAAAAAGAGATCTGATCGTAATAAATTCAGCCGCAGCCCTCTATGTTGCAGGCAAGGGGGGGTCCATAAGGGAAGCCATCCCGCTGGTTGAGGAGATAATAGACAGTGGCAAGGCAATGGAAAAGCTGCTTGAGTTCAGTGATGACCCGAAAGTCTGCGAGGCCTTGAATGAGTAAAATTCCCCGGGTGAAGATCTGCGGTATGCGAACTGCCAGTGACGTCGATATCGCTGTTAGCTGTGGTGCCGATGCACTTGGTTTCATAACAGACGTGCCGGTGAACACTCCGAGGAAGATAGATGCGCAAACCGCATCCGAACTTGTGAAGAAGGTGCCTGCCTTTGTAAGTTCTGTACTTGTAATAATGCCGGAAGACGGGGACGAAGCCCTCAGGCTGATCGATACGGTAGGACCGGATATTGTGCAGCTCCACAATGACATAGGAACGGATGATATCGAGCTCATCAGGAACGAGACCAACCGAAAGCTCGTAAAGGTGATAACAGTGCCTGTGGGGGAAGAGTTTGTTGTTGATAAGCTTATTTCCCGGATCGACTCACTGGCCGGCAATGATCTGGTGGATGCGATATTGCTGGATTCAGGTAAAGCCGGCAGAGTTGGTGGAACAGGAACAGTACACGACTGGTCCGTAAGCAAAGAGATCGTTGATGCGGTGGATGTGCCAATAATACTTGCCGGTGGACTGAAGCCGGAGAATGTCCGTGATGCGGTGGAACAGGTAAGGCCGTTTGCAGTCGATACGGCATCAGGTGTGGAAACAGAAGGAAAGAAGGATCCTGCCAGAGTGTGCAGGTTTGTAAGAGAGGCGAGGTGTATTAATGGTTGATTTTGATCTTAGTAAAGAAGAATTCATTGAACTGGCTGAAGGCTCGCAGAAACCTGCCATCGTGCAGCTCATGACAAAGGTTGAGAGCATATGCAGTCCTCTCCAGTTATACGCGACCCTGCAGAATGCAGGTCATTCGTACCTGCTTGAATCAGTGGAGAAGGAAAAGAAGCATGCAAGGTATTCTTTTGTGGGCTCCGATCCGGAAATTGTGGTGTCTATCAAGGACAGGTTCCTGACAATAGAGTGCCAGCAGAACTCAGAGCTCACGAAATATATCTATGGCAAGGTCAAAGCTATGGGTGAGACCGAGTCGCTGATCGGCGGAAAGATCAGGGTGAAAGTTGAAGAGGGAAAGGATGCCCTTGATGCCTTCCGTGATATCTTTCCCACAAGCAACGAAACTGTCCTGCTGAATCAGAAACGCTTTGACAGGCAGACTTTCCTGGGAGGGGCTATCGGATACAACAGTTACGACTTTGTATATGATTCCTGGTTAGGTAGGGAAAAAAAGGAAGATGCAGACACTCCGGATATGCATTTTGCAATTATGACCAGGACTTTTGTCTTCGATCATATCACCAACGAGACATACATGGTCGTCACGCCATTTATTACCGATGAAAGTGACCTTGAAGCTGTTTATGAACATGCACATGCAGATGCCCAGTTGATGGAGCGCTCCCTGCACATGTCCTCCGTTATCGGGATAAGTGAGGATGTACTGGGGAATGTGAAATCCGAAGAGCCTGTCCCAAATACGGATCAGCAAACCTATGAGAAGGCTGTCCTGGCTGCAAAACAGCACATAATCGACGGGGACATCTTCCAGGTCGTCATATCCAGAAGATATACTGTGAACATGAGCCAGACGCCCCTGCAGCTCTATATCAGGCTCAGGAATATCAATCCGAGTCCCTACATGTATATCTTCAACTTCAAGGATGTGGGAATTGTGGGAGCAAGTCCTGAAACACTGATGACCGTGTACAACGACAGGGTCATAACCAACCCCATCGCGGGTACCTGTCCCCGTGGAAAGGATGATGAAGAGGACAAAGAGCTTGCGGCAAAGATGCTCAACGATGAGAAAGAGCGAGCTGAGCATGTGATGCTTGTGGATCTCGGGCGCAATGATGTGAGAATGGTCGCAGAGGGAGGAACCGTCAAGGTCGATGACCTGATGAGCGTGATCAAGTATTCCCATGTCCAGCATATCGAAAGTACCGTAAGCGGGGACATGCGGGAGGAGTGCGACCAGTTCGATGCCACAAGGGCGATCTTCCCGGCAGGTACGCTTTCAGGCGCTCCCAAGATACGCGCCATGGAGATCATAGATGACCTTGAAACGGAGTCCAGGGGGATATATGGCGGAGGTGTAGGCTACTATTCCTGGAACGGAGATGCCGATTTTGCCATAGTTATCAGAACCGTG
>Ga0182238_1000554_pt1 | contig 10968 bp, 6 predicted proteins | sample hydfrates6_PW_90_FD_132439 | JGI IMG/M metagenome (GOLD analysis project Ga0182238, IMG submission 132439) | Subsurface microbial communities from deep shales in Texas, USA - hydraulic fracturing test 6_PW_90 | ecosystem: Environmental > Aquatic > Deep subsurface > Shale gas/oil reservoir >... | reverse complement strand
GGGAGAGAATGTCCTGGATGAGTTGCGCAAAGGCAATCTCACAGTGACCTCGGAGATCATGGACGTCATCCTGGAGGCTACTGACGCATTGCGGACCATGATCGACACCCTGGAAGCCGACGGCAATGAGGGTGATCTGGATGTAAAGTCTTTGGTGGAAAAAATGAAGTCCATTCTGGCCGGGGAGGGTCCGGGTGTTCCCCCTGAATCCGAAGGCTCCGCGGATACCGGGGCCGGAGACCAGAGGGAAGCGGTTACCGAGGAACAAGGCGAAGAAGATAGCGTGGAACCGTATAAGCTGACCCTGGTCAGCCCGGATCATCTGGTTGATTTCATGGAGGAAGCCAAGGAGGTCATCGCCAATCTGAACAGCCAGCTTTTGGAGCTGGAAAAGGATCCGGCCGGGCGCCAGGATCTTATTAACGATATCTTCCGCAACTTTCATAATATAAAGGGAAATAGCGGCATAATCGGCTTCAAGGAACTGAACAGCCTGACCCATGCCGCGGAAACCCTGCTCAATAAAGTCCGCAACGGGGAAATCGAGGCCAGTCAGGAATTGGTGGACGCCCTGCTGCAAACTGCGGATTCCCTGGAAGACATGCTCGACTGGGTGAACATGCAAGATAGCCTGGTTACCCCCGGGGATGTATCCGGACTCCTTTCCCGGCTGAAAAAATTGGAGGGGGAGGCCCCCGGAGTGGAGGAAGATGATACGCCCCAAAAACAGGAGGATGAATCATTCCCGGAGGAGACACCTCAGGAAAAGGAGGATGAGATTTCCAGTATCCAGGAGTCTGATCCCGAGGATCTGCAGATATTCAAGCAAACCGTAACCCAGCAGTTTGACAATATAGACTACGCCCTTGAGCACCTGGCGGAAAATCCGGCCCAGACGGAGTTAATTGACGGCCTGTACCGGGCCCTGGTTACCCTGCAGAATTCATCCGGATACATGGGTCTTGATGAGGTAAAGACCTATGCACAGAGAACAGCCGACCTGGTGGATCAGAGCCGGAACGCGGACATGGATTTTTCCCTGGTCCTGGATATTATGCGTCAGGAATCAGAAATTCTGGAGGAGATGGTAAACAAGGCCGTCCAGGAAATGTCCGGGGAAACTGAAATATCCGGAGATGAAAAGGAGCCTGCTGTTTCGGTGGAAGAAGAAGTCACTGCTTCGGTGGATCAAGCCGGGGAGGAAGAACAGCCTGAAGAGGCCTCTGCTACTGAAAAAGAGCCTTCACCAAAAGAACAACAAAGTGATGACGAGGCAAAAAAGCCCGCGGACAAGCCTGAACCCGCTCCCCCCAGTCAGGACAAGAGGCAAAAAAAGGATGATCAGGGTCAGTCCAGCATTGCCTCTACCATTCGCGTGGACCACGCCAAACTGGACCATCTCATGAATCTTATCGGGGAACTTATCATTAACCGCAACCGGTTTTCCATGCTGGCCAAGAATCTGGAAGAAGGCGAGGATGCCTCGGAAGTAGCCCAGCAGCTCACGGAAACCACTTATTCCATGGCCCGCATTTCGGATGATCTTCAGGCAACCATAATGAATGTGCGCATGGTCCCCGTGCAAATGGTCTTTGCCAAATTTCCCCGCCTGATCCGCGATTTGAGTCGCAAGAGCGAGAAAAAAGTGGAGCTGGTAATGGAGGGTGAGGACACGGAGCTGGACAAGAGCGTTGTTGAACTGATTGGCGATCCTCTGGTCCATTTGCTGCGCAATGCCGTGGACCACGGCCTGGAGGACCCGGAAACCCGGACGAAGGCCGGTAAGCCGGAAACGGGCAAGGTCTGGCTTCGCGCCTCGCACAAGGGAAACTCCGTGGTTATTGAGGTCGAGGATGACGGTGCGGGTATTGATCCGGAAAAAATGCGCTCCAAGGGTGTGGAAAAAGACATTGTTTCTTCAGAGGACGCCCGAAACATGGATGATCAGGAGGCGATTGACCTGATTTTCGCCCCCGGTTTTTCCACGGCCAAGGAAGTGACCGACATATCCGGGCGCGGAGTGGGTATGGATGTGGTCCGCAATAATATCAAGAGCCTCAAGGGAAGCATCAATGTGCAATCCAAATTGGGCGGAGGATCCAAGTTTACCGTCAGCCTGCCCCTGACCCTGGCTATTATTGATGCCCTTATGATCAAGGCGGCAGGGGAAACTTTTGCCATTCCCCTGGATGCGGTGTCCCAGACCACAAAAATCGACGCCTCGGAACTGAGCGAGGTAAACAAGCGCAAGGCCATTACCCTGCGGGGGGAAGTGCTGGGTATTGTGGATTTGACCGAGGTGTTGGGGCTTTCCGTGGAAAAAGAGGAACGAGATGTTTTGCCCCTGGTCATACTCAATGTGGCCGGCCGCAGACTGGGCGTGGTCGTGGACGACCTTTTGGAGCGCCAGGAGATCGTGATAAAATCCCTAGGGGATTACCTGGGGGATTTGCAGGGGATTGCCGGGGCCACGATCATGGGCAACGGGCATGTGGTTTTGATTCTGGATCCGCACGAAATATACAGACTGTCCACTAGCCGGGGGGCCTCGAATTGAGGTAAACTTTTTCTTTGTTTTTTTCTTGATTTGTTTACATTTTAGTGCCCTCTCGTCCTCTTCCCGGTTTTTTCCCGAATACAATTTACCATAATTGCCCGAAAATAGATATATTTCCAATTTTCCCCGAATTTACCTGATCCCGAAGCCCAGTGTTTTCAGCAGTTTTTTCACTCCCTCCTCCAAATCCGGGTAAGTCATTTTTATTTGCTTCCAAAATTATCTTTTTTCGATTCTAGTCTTACAAATCCCCTGCTATTTATTTTCATATTTTATATCAGTTACTTGCCGGAAATTATTTTTTGACTTCCTCACGCGGGACAGATTTTTCGTGAGCGACGTTTTAAGGTCTTTTTCCATTGGGTCAGGGTTTTGCCCTGAATTTTGGCGATTTTTTGCCAGAAGGCAATTGTGACAGGAGTGTTGCTGTCAAGAGAGATTAAGAAAATTTTTTTCTTTAGTGGAGAATTTTGTTCTGATTTAGAGGAAATCGAAGTAATTTATGTATGTGCCTGTGGAAAACTTTTGTTGACTTGTTAAAAAACTGGTTGGATATGTTTTGCATCCTTACAATCATTGGGAATATTTTTTTGCCCGAGTCTTGCAGTGGATAAGGGAATGTAGGCGGATATTCTTTTATATCAGGATGATAGGCTGTAAAATATATGTTTTTCAAGTGAGGGTAACAGGCAGTTAGCCGGGATTGCCTAGTAAGGGATGTAGCGCGTAAAGATCGTGGCCATGAATGGAGCTTGGCCCAGAATACAAAAAGTCTTGGAAAACTGTCTGCAAAAGGGGATTTTCCGGGTCTGGATTCAGCCTCTCAAGGGAGAGTTGCGAGGAAAGACCCTGCATTTAAAGGCCCCGAATGATTTTGTGGCTTCTTGGGTCAGGGACAGGCATGCCGGGGAAATTATCGAGGCCGCGCAAAGTGTGCTGGACTTTGCCCCCGAGCTTGAGGTCCGGGTGGAAAAGGCGGAAACTAAAACTCCGGCAGTTGCACCGGGTATCCAGAAGAAGGAGCGTCAGCTAAACCTGCCCCTTTCTCCCGTAGTTGGGCAGGAGAACCGTTTTAAATTCGATTTTGAAAGGTTTGTGGTAGGACCAAGCAATGAACTGGCCTATGTGGCATCCAAGTCGGTATGCGATCAGGACGTCTCTGCGGATCAGCTTTTTTTGTGCTCCTCTCCCGGTCTGGGAAAGACCCATCTCATCCATTCCATTGGCAGCCTGCTTTGTAACCAAGGGGCCAATCGCAAGGTGAGGCTGGCCTATCTTTCCGCGGAGGAATTTGCCAACCAGATGATCTATGCCCTGAAAAACAGGCGCATCGAGGAATTCAAGAAAAGGTTCCGGGACAGCGTAGACATGCTCCTTTTAGAGGACATTCACTTTTTTCAGGGTAAGGAAAAGATTCAGGATGAATTTTTGGCCACGCTTGATTCCCTGAAAAATCAGGGCAAGAAAATAGCCATGTCCAGCACATTTTTGCCCAAGGAGCTCAAGGACGTGGACGATCACTTGATGTCCCGCCTGAGCCAGGGATTTCTGGCTGTGATTGACAAACCTGATTTTAAGACCAGGCTGCGGATACTTGAGCACAAATCCAGGGCCATGCAGTTTTCCGTACCCGCGGAAGTGCATGAGCTTTTGGCGGAAAAAATCCAATTCGATGTCCGCCAGCTGGAAAGTTGTTTGCAGAATCTTATTCTAAAGGCCCGGCTTTTGCGCCAGGAAGTATCCCTGAACCTGGCCTGGGAAGTCCTGAAGAATTATGACGTTCGCGGTCCGCAGGTGGATCTGGACAAGATAATTGAGTTTGTCTGTGCCGCGTATTCGGTGAGCAAGTCCCAGCTTTCCTCCAAGAGCAGGAAGAAACAGCATGTCCTGGCCCGGAATACAGCCCTTTATCTGGCCCGCGTATATACGGACATGTCCCTCAAGGAAATCGGGCATAATTTCAATCGCCGACACTCAACCGTGCTCAAGGGAATTTCCAATCTGGAGCGGGAGATAAACCGGCAGACACCTCTTGGAAGGCAGGTCAAACAGACTATTGACCACCTGGAAGGCTGACCAGTTCCATATCCCCCCAGGCTCCTATTTCCTCGTCCTTTTGCCCGAAAACACCGGATATGCCGATTTCCTGCAGGGTTTGCGCGTAGGCCAGCATCTTATTAAGTCCTTTTTTGCCCCGCAGGCTATTGGCCAGAGCGGTTGCGGCAGCATCCGCGATACATCCGTCCGGGGCCATGACCGCCACCAGATCGCCTTCTCCCAGGCTTAGTGAGTGTCCTATCCTCGAGGAGGAGGAACAAAGGGCGCAGGGGAATTTGTCCGGGGGTATTCTAATACCCAGCAAAACACCCTCCCCGGGTTCGGCCAGCAGTCCGACAGTTCTTTCCCGGGAAGAATACATGTATATATCCCCTCCGTTTTCCACCATCAGCTCCGGACTCTGCCCGGAGAATTCTTCCGCTACCATTTGGGCGATGCACCCGGCTACAGAGGCCATCGGACCCACACCCACCCGGGCGGAAGCATGGATCATCCTGGCCACAATCTCCGGGCAATGCCTTTTCTCCTGGACTGGGGCAAGCGCGGATAAAAAATGGGGATTAATCCCGGTATAGCTTTTTATATCCAGGCGCAATTTTTGTACATAATCCAGAATCTGGGCACTCAAGTCCTTTTGTCCGGTAACCCACAGATCTGTTTCCTCCAGGACCACCTGGAAACTGATTTCTCCCTGTTCCGGGCTGCACATGCCCCGGTAATGCCGGTGCGGATCTGTATAGCTAGAATCCATGCGAAAATTGTGTCCTTGTCTGGTTATTAACCGGTCCAAATTCTAATTGTTTTTCCAGATAATTTTTATTTTCGTCCCCAACTTTTGCGTATAGTTTTTTTCCTTTAGGTATGCAATTATTCCGGACTTTGGGTCGGGGAGGCTACAGCCGGGCATATCTGATTCGCATCCCGGTGAGGTTATGTGCAACAAGGCGTCATTTTCTTGACTAAAGGGAATTGCTGCTTATTCTTATTAGATAGTTGCCAAAAGATTTGAAAATTCGCACAGGAGTTATAATTCCCCATGGAATACAAGGATTATTACAAGGTACTCGGAGTGGACAAGAATGCCTCCAAGGAGGAGATATCCAAAGCCTACAAAAAACTTGCCCGGAAGTATCATCCGGATTTGAATCCGGATGATCCGGAGGCGGAGCAGAAATTCAAGGAAGTGGGGGAGGCCTACGAGGTCCTCAAGGACGATGAGAAACGCAAGATGTACGACAACCTCGGTTCGGACTGGCAGCACGGTCAGAATTTCCAGCCGCCGCCGGGTTATGAGAATGTCCGCTTCTCTTTTGGAGGAGGCGGAGCCGATGATTTTGATCTCGGCGGTTTCAGCGATTTTTTTGAAACCATTTTCGGCGGCGGTTTCGGCGGAGGTCCCTCCGGTTTCAGCCGAAGGTCCGGCAAGCGTGGTTTCGGTCCCGGCGGATTCACCGGAGCCGAGCGCGGCTTTAGGAGCAAGGGCCGGGATGCCGAGGCCGAGATTCAGATTTCCCTGGAAGAGGCCTATCGCGGCGGAAATAAGAGTGTCACCCTGCAGGAACAGGTCCAGGGTCCGGACGGGGCGCCGCGGATGCAGAACAAGACCCTGCAGGTAAATATCCCGGCCGGAGTGCGGGACGGGAGCAAGATTCGCCTTTCCGGCCAGGGCAGTCCTGGAATGGGCAGCGGCCCTTCCGGAGATTTGTACTTGCGGCTCCGGCTCTCCCCGCATCCGCAGTTCAAGGTGGAAGGTAAAAATATTGTCTACGATTTGCCCCTGGCTCCGTGGGAAGCGGCCCTGGGGGCCAAGGTCAACGTGCCCACACTTGATGGACAGGTGGAAATGAACGTGCCGGCCGGGATAGGCAGCGGACAGAAGATGCGGCTCAGGGGAAAAGGTCTGGGCAAGGGATCGGAAGCCGGGGATCAGCTGGTACGCATAGTGATAAAGGTCCCCAAGTCCCTTTCGGAAAAAGAGCGGGAACTCTGGCAGCAGTTGGCCGGGGAGTCGAATTTTAATCCGAGAAGTTAGAGCGGAGGCAGGATGAGTGATAAATATATGGAGACAAGAAAGGATTTAAGCCCGAGCAAATCCAGGTTCTTGCATTGGTCGGAATTTGTCCAGGCCTGCGAAATAAATCCGTACAGGCTTATGGAGCTGATGGAGATGGGCTGGGTGGATTCGGTATGCACCGAAAACGAGGATTATCTTTTTCCCGAGTCGGATATATTCAAGGTGCGCAAACTGGTCCGGCTGTGCAAGGATTTTGAACTGTCCACCGTGGGCGGGACCATAATCGTGGATCTTTTGCAGCAGATAGAGGATCTTAAACGCGAGGTTAATGAATTGCGCAAATTATTGTAGCTCAAAGTTCGCTTGTTTCCCTCATGGGGGCGGATATATTTCAGCAGCATAATTGTTTTTAATCCGGGATTTTCCGGATGATATATAAGGAGGATGTTATGGATTTGAATAAATTTACACAAAAATCGCAGGAGGCGCTTTCCGAAGCGCAGAATATCGCCCAGCGCCACAAGCATCAGCAGGTGGACGCCGAGCACCTCTGCCGGGCCTTTCTGGAGCAGGAGAACGGGCTTGTCCCCCGCATCCTGGAAAAGGCCGGGTACAGTCCGGAAAATGTTTCCTCCGCTCTGGACCGGGAGCTTGCCAAGTTTCCCAGTGTAAGCGGTCCCGGAGGGCAGCCCGGACAGATATATGTGACCCAGAGGCTGAACGATGTCCTGCTGAACGCGCAGGACCTGGCCACAAAGATGAAGGATGAATATGTAAGCGTGGAGCATATCTTTCTCACCCTTTTGGATGAGTCCGGTTCCACGGGTATGGGACGCGTTGTCCGGGAGTTCAAGCTGGACAAGGACAAGATGTTGAATGTCCTGACCGAGCTTAGGGGCAATCAGCGGGTGACTTCGGCCAACCCGGAAGACACCTATGATGCGCTCAAGAAATACGGCCGGGATCTGGTGGAAGAGGCCAGGCAGGGCCAGCTGGATCCGGTTATCGGCCGGGACAGCGAGATAAGGCGCTGCATCCGCATACTTTCCCGGCGGACCAAGAACAATCCGGTGCTCATAGGCGAGGCCGGCGTGGGCAAGACCGCGATTGTCGAGGGCATCGCCCAGCGGATCCTGAACGGTGATGTCCCGGAAGGGCTGAAAGAAAAGACCATCTTTGCCCTGGACATGGGCGCTTTAATAGCCGGGGCCAAATACCGCGGCGAATTCGAGGAGCGCTTAAAGGCTGTTTTAAAGGAAGTGCAGCAGTCCGAGGGCCGGGTGCTTCTTTTTATCGACGAGATGCACACCATTGTCGGGGCCGGACGTACCGAAGGGTCCATGGATGCCGGGAATCTGTTAAAGCCCATGCTGGCCCGGGGAGAGCTGCATTGCATAGGTGCGACCACCGTGGATGAGTACCGCAAGAACGTGGAAAAGGATCCGGCCCTGGAGCGCCGCTTCCAGCCGGTAATGGTTGATGAGCCGGGAGTGGAGGATACCATATCCATACTTAGGGGGCTTAAGGAAAGATTCGAGGTCCATCACGGGGTGCGCATAAGCGACGCCTCCCTGGTGACCGCTGCTGTTCTGTCCCATCGGTATATTACCGACCGCCAGCTTCCGGACAAGGCCATAGACCTTATAGACGAATCCGCGTCCAAGATACGCACGGAGATAGATTCCCTGCCCACGGAGCTGGACGAGATAAACCGCAAGGTAATGCAGCTGGAGATCGAGCAGGAGGCGCTGAAGAAGGAAACAGACGAGGCCTCCAAGGAAAGACTGGAAAAGCTGGGCAAGGAACTGGCCGATTTAAAGGAGAAGCAGTCTTCCCTTGTCGCCCAGTGGGAAAAGGAAAAGGAAGGTATTAACCGCCTGCGCAGCCTAAAGGAAAAGATCGAGAAGACCAAGTTGGAGATAGAAAAGGCGGAGCGTAATTATGATTTGAATCGCGCGGCTGAGTTGCGCTACGGCCAGCTGAACGAACTGGAGAACGAACTGGCGGAAAAGGAAAAGGTCTACGGTCAGGATTCGGAAAAAAGCGAGGGAATGCTCAAGGAAGTGGTCGGTCCGGATGATGTGGCCGAGATCATTTCCAAATGGACCGGAATCCCGGTAAGCCGGCTTATGGAAGGCGAACGGGAAAAACTGCTCAAACTGGCCGACGTATTGCATAACCGGGTGGTGGGCCAGGACGAGGCCGTGGACGCGGTGGCCGACGCCGTGGTCCGGGCCCGGGCTGGGCTCAAGGATCCCAATCGGCCCATCGGTTCTTTTCTTTTTTTCGGTCCCACCGGGGTAGGCAAGACCGAACTGTGCAAAACACTGGCCCGGACCCTTTTTGATACCGAGGAGAACATGATCCGCCTGGATATGTCCGAATATATGGAAAAGCATACAGTGGCCCGGTTGATTGGTGCTCCTCCGGGATACGTGGGCTATGACGAGGGCGGCCAGCTGACCGAGGCGGTACGGCGTAAGCCGTACAGCGTGATCCTGTTTGACGAGGTGGAAAAAGCACACATTGATGTGTTCAACATCCTCTTGCAGATAATGGATGACGGCCGGCTGACCGACAGTCACGGCCGGACCGTGGATTTTAAGAACACCATCATTATCATGACCTCCAATCTGGGGTCACAGCATCTGCTGGAAGGGATTTCTGAAAACGGCGAACTGCGTTCCGAAGCCAGGGAAAAAGTGATGAACGAAGTACAGGTTCATTTCCGCCCGGAATTCTTGAACCGGGTGGATGAAATAGTCCTGTTCAAGCCCTTGCTCCGGGAAGAGATCAAGAAGATTATATCCCTTATGCTGGATGAGATCCGCAACCGGCTGGAGGAGCGCAAGATTGAGCTCGAGATGACTCCCGAGGCCGAGGATCTGGTGGCCCGCGAAGCCTATGATCCGGTTTACGGGGCCAGGCCTCTCAAGAGATATCTGCAGCACAATATCGAGACCAACCTGGCCCGAAAGATGATAGGCGGAGAACTTAAGGACGGACAGAAGGTAGTGGTAACCGTTCGTGATTCCACTCTTGATTTTGACATCAAGTAATGGGTTGGGGCGTTTGCTGTAAACGGAAAATACATTGGCCGTGATCCCGGAATCTGGTCCTTGCCCGGTTCCGGGATTTTTTTTATGCACTTGTAGAGAAAATACTTGGTGAAAACGGTTTACGATCCGGGGCAAAAATAAGTTAAATGCGGATTTGCCGAGTTTTTGCTTCTTTAATTCTGTGCCGGTAAAAATGTATCAAAAAGCCCAGGAAAAAAGGAGAAAAAATTGGATACTGTTCTTTGTTTGGATATCGGAAGCGGAACTCAGGATGTCCTTTATTACAAGCGGGGGATGGTAGTGGAGAACTGTCCCAAGTTTATTCTGCCTTCACCCGCGGTCATGGTTGCCGAGGAGATCGAGAGACATACCAAGCGGGGAAACAATGTTTTTTTGCACGGCAAGAACATGGGCGGCGGTTTTTCCCGCGCCCTGCGCGGTCATCTCCAGGCCGGATTTCGGGCCGCGGCCACCCCGGAGGCAGCCCTGGCAGTTTCCGATGATCCGGACAGGGTAACGGACATGGGTGTGGAGATTTGCGAAAAATGCCCGTCCGGTTATGTTCCGATCTATCTGGCCGATTTTGATCCCGGATACTGGAAGGCTTTTCTGGCTGCGGCCGGACTTGGTTATCCGGATATGATTCTGGCCTGCGTTCAGGATCACGGCTATCATCCCGGAGAAAGCAACCGCCGGGGGCGCTTCAAGCTCTGGGAGAGGTTTTTGACTGAAAGCGGCGGGGATATGTCCGGGCTTGTTTTTTCTTCTCCGCCCCCGGAGATGACCCGGCTGCAGACCCTGACCGACAGCATTGGCGGGGGAATGGTTTCTGATACCGGTCCGGCGGCAGTGCTGGGTGCTTTTTTTGATCCGGACAAGGAGGAGCTGGCCCGGGAAGAGGGGGCCTGCGTCATTAACGTGGGAAACAGCCACGTTATTGCCTTTCTGGTTTACGGCCATCGCGTATGGGGTATATATGAGCACCATACCGGTCTGGTTGACAAGGATAAGCTCCGTGAACATCTGGAGAACTTCCGCTCAGGCAGGCTTAAAAACGAGGATATCCTTGCGGACAGGGGACACGGCTGTTTTACTCGGGATCTCCCGCCAGAGGCCAATGGTTTCCCTCATACCTTTGTCCTTGGCCCCAGGCGTTCACTCTTGTACGGTTCGGACATCGAGTATCCCTGTCCGGGCGGGGACATGATGCTTGCCGGCTGTTTCGGTCTCCTTAAAGGTTATTTTCAATTCCGGGATAAAAACAATGGATAATTATACTC
>Ga0182238_1000552_pt1 | contig 11013 bp, 12 predicted proteins | sample hydfrates6_PW_90_FD_132439 | JGI IMG/M metagenome (GOLD analysis project Ga0182238, IMG submission 132439) | Subsurface microbial communities from deep shales in Texas, USA - hydraulic fracturing test 6_PW_90 | ecosystem: Environmental > Aquatic > Deep subsurface > Shale gas/oil reservoir >... | reverse complement strand
GGTCAGATGCCAGTCTATGTCCAGAAAGTCCCCGTCCGGCGTGACTATGCGTTCCCGCATGGGCGCAGTACTCGGTTCCGGCCGGAACAAGGTGGGATAAATGGTGTGCAAGTGGCCGTTTCTGAGCGGGAGTAAAGGACTGTATTCAGGTTCGGGTAAAACCGGCATTTTTACTCACAGCTTTTCCCGGTTGGGATTTAAGTGCAAAATTTAGACGCGGTATTTGCGGCCAGCCACTATTTCTGCTCAAACACGCCGGTTATTTCCGCCTCGTCCAGGACATGACCGTCAATGGCCCGGTTGAACTCCTCCAGCCCGGCGTCGTCCGGCAGAGAGAGTTCTTTTGTGTCCAGGGCGTACACGGTCAAAACATACGGATGCTCTCCGGTGCCCTTGGGCGGCTGCGGTCCGCCGTATCCGGCCTTCCCGAACGAGTTTGCAAGCTCCCTGGCCCCGGCGGGCATGCTTTTCCCGGATGCGCCTTCCGGGAGCGAGTCCGTATCCGCAGGGATGTTTATAACCATCCAGTGGATCCAGTTGTTGGCAATCGGATGGGGATCGACCACGGTCAGGGCCAAAGACTCGGTCCCATCCGGGAGTTGGGACCATTTAACCGGCAGGGAGATGTTGTCCCCTCCGGCTCCGGGCATGCAGTATTTTACAGGTATTTCCTGCCTGTCGGAAAATGCTTGTGTGCTTATTTGCATGGCTACTACCTCCTTTGGGATGAAAAGAAGTGCTGCAAACACTAAAAAAACCCTAATTGTAGGCTTTTTTCCGAAGTACATGGCTATTTTTCCTTTAACACCTTATTTTATCCTGTAATGTCCGGGTTCGGCCATGTCAACGGGGAGGACGGCCCGGGCTGCGAGGCCGGGCATGTATAACACATTAAAATATAAATGGGAAATGTTAGAGTAGGAAGGGGACGTCGATTTATGCAGGTATTTCGCAATAGGCTGAGTAGGAGTGGGGAGAAGGAATTTGTTCTCCATCCTCCCTCATGCCGTCAATATAAAATTGGGTTGCCTCGCACATGTGCTAACCACGGAGTACGCGAAGAGCGCGAAGGGGTTCAGAGAAGAAGGCGGGAATGGTTATTCGGTGGGGCAGGCCTCTTCCCTGGTCCGGAGATCCAGCCAGTACCTGGTGGATTTAAGAGTCCGCTCCATGGTCTTGTGCACCAGGCTGTAATAGTCCAGAAGCTGGACCATCTGGGAAATATCCAGCTTGTTTTCCGCCCCGGCCTGAAGAAGGGTTTCCTTCAGGCGGTGGTAGATGCCGGTCAGATGTTCCAGCTTGGAGTCCGCGTCCTCAAAGTCTTCGGCGCAGGGATTTTCCGCCAGCTTGAGCTCGTACCAGCATTCGTCCATAAAGTTGTCGATTCGTTCCTGGATATTATCCGGTACTGAGTCCGGAAGCAGGGCCTGCATCGCGTGGAGCTCCCGGATGCTTTCCTCGATTGTCCGGTAGTACTGGCAGACGCGCAGGGCAATGGGTATCCTGGAGCCGATGCTGGAAGGCACGTCGTATTGCTGGATGGTCATGGCGTAACCCTGGCAGGCCTTGATCAGCTCCAGGGTCTCCAGTCTGGTTTGGGAGGAGAATTTCTGCTGGTTGTTGAAGATGAGGTTGCTCTGTAGCTCCCGCAGTTTGCGTCCGATCCTTTCCAGCTCCATGGCCAGGGCGTCCAGGGCCAGATTGGGCGTGTTTATAAGCGTCTTGTCCAGGTATTTGGTGTGCGCGGCCCCGGGGTGGGATATCCTGTTTTCCAGGAAGCTGACCAGGCGGGGAGTAAACGGCCACATGATCAAAACTCCCAGGAAATTGAAAGTGGTGTGAAAAAGGGCCAGGGTCCCTGCCGGTCCGGAAGCAAAGGCGACATTGGCCTGAATGATCCCCACCATGTGCAAAAGAACGGGAAGGAGCAAAAGTGCGGCAGCCGCAGTGACAATATTGAAGATTATGTGTCCCAGGGCCACTTTCTTGGCGTTGGAGGTGGCCCCGATAACCGAAAGCGCAGCCGTGGAAGTGGTCCCGATATTCGAACCTATAACTGCGGCGGCCGCGCTCTCCATGCCGATCATCTGGCTGGTGGCCGCGGTCAGAACCACGGCTATGGCTCCGCTGGAACTCTGCATGATGAGCGTGAGCAAAAAGCCCACTCCCACAAACGCGGGTACGGTCCAGAAATGCCCGGAGGCCAGGGCGGTAAGGTCCATGTTCTGGCCCAGGGAACCGAAGCCGTCCTGTAAAAGCTCAATACCCAGAAAGAAGAGACCGAATCCGGTCAGGGCGTCACCCAGATGTCCCCTGCGGCTGTTTTTCCCGGTTATGCGCATAAACACCCCGATCCCGATCAGGGGCAGGGCCATACTCTTGATATGCACGCTGTATCCGATGGCAGTGACCAGCCAGCCGGTGACCGTGGTCCCCAGGTTTGCACCGTAAATAACCCCGATGGAGCGGGAAAGATCCATGATTCCGGCGTTGACAAAACCGATTACCGCAACGGTCACTGCCGAGGAGCTCTGGACCAGGGCGGTTATGGAGAATCCGGAGATAACCCCTTTGTACAAGGGATGGGTCCATTTCTTGAGGATGCTGCGCAGGCTGTTTCCGGCGGCCATTTTCAGCCCGTTGGTCAGGGTGGTCATTCCGTGCAGGAAAAGCCCCAGACCGCCGAGCAGGGATGCCAGGAGGGAAAGCGCCATTTATCGGATCTCCAGGATATCGTTTATATGCAAATTGATGCTCATAAGACCCCGGAAAGTTTCCAGTTTGGGACGGTAGGCCACCACGGCCTCCCTGCCCTGCAGGCTGAGGTCCTTGAATTCCTCACCCCGGCGCCAGATTTTTCCCCTGAAGGTGAGTCCGTTGTCGCGGTCGCACAGTTCCAGGCCTACATGCCTGCCCTGGCCGAAGAGATGCACGCTTTCCACCTTGAGGGCCGGAGAAACAAAGACCGGATTGGAATTGCCCAGTCCAAAGGGCTGCATGATATCCAGCTCCCGGATAAGTTCCGGAGTGAGCTGCTTGAAATCCACTTGGGCGTCGGCGACTATCTCCGGATCCGGCAGGGAGTCCCCCAGGCGGTTGCGTACGGCGCTGTCAAAGGCGTTCTCCAACTCTTCAAGCTTTTGTTCCTGGATGCTCAGCCCAGCGGCCATCCTGTGTCCGCCGAAACTGTGCAGGACCGGGCTTATTTCTCTCAGGCCGTCAAAGAGATCAAAGCCGGAGATGCTCCGGCCGGAGCCCTTAAGGAGCCCGTCCTGGCGGGCCAGTATAAGGCAGGGGCGGTTGAATTCCTCCACAATACGCGAGGCAACTATACCTATTACCCCGTGGTGCCACTGCGGGGAAAAAAGGACCAGACCCATGCGTTCTTGCCTGGTTCGGGCCAGTTCCCTGGCTTCCTCCAGGATATTGTTTTCCAGCTTTTTGCGTTCCTGGTTCAACCGGTCCAGCTCGCCCGCCTTTTTCTGGGCCGTGGACCAGTCCTCGGCCAGGAGCAGATCCAGGGCGTCCTGGGTGCGGCCCAGTCTGCCAGCCGCGTTTATGCGCGGGGCCAGGGCGAATCCGACATGGCCGGAGCCCAGATTGGCGTTGTCGGCCAGGCCGCTTACTTCCTTCAGGGCCTGGATCCCCAGGCGTTTGGGCTTATTCAGGAGCAAAAGCCCGTTTTTGACCAACACCCGGTTTTGCCCGGTGAGTTCAACCATGTCCGCGATGGAGCCCAGGGCGACGAGATCCAGGAAATTGCGGATGTCCAGCTGCTCTCCGTCCAGCTTGCGGTTCAGGGCGGCTGCGAGCAGAAAGGCCACTCCCACCCCGGCCAGTTCCGGACAGGGGCAGTCACCGCATTTGGGGTTTACAATGGCATCAGCAGCCGGGAGTTCGTCCCCGGGCAGATGGTGGTCGGTGATTATCACCCGCATGCCCAGTTCGGCTGCCAGGCGCACCTCGTGGACATTGGAAATGCCGCTGTCCACGGTGATAAGAGTACGCACTCCCCTGTCCGCCAGTTCCCGGATGCCTTCCGGGTTCAGGCCGTAACCCTGCATGAGACGGTCCGGGATATAGTGGTCTATATCCAGCCCGCGGGCGCGGAAAAATTCCTTGAGCAGGGCGGTGGCGGTTATTCCGTCCACATCGTAGTCGCCCCACACCGCGATTTTCTGCTTTTTTAGCACGCTTTCAACCAGGATGTCCGCGGCACGGTCCACCCCGGGCCAATCTTCCAGGGGGCGCAGATGTCGCAGTCCGGGGTTTAGAAAAAAGGAGATCCGGTCCGGGGTGTCGTATCCCCTTTGGACCAATAAAGAGGCCAGAAGCGGGGATATCTCCAGGGATCGGGCAAGACTGTGGATGCGGTCCGGATTATGCGGGCAGTCGATCAGTTTCCATTTCATGTTAAGTGAGGAAAAGTTGCTGCAGATGGCTGACTGCCGGGTCCCGGATTACACCGGCGGCTATTTCCTCGGCCTGCTTTTTTTGCATATCCAGCTTCTCCAGCTGAAAATCAATTTCCTGGGATTCTTCGTCTTGCACGTAGTGGGTGAGGCTGTTTGCAGTGTACAAAAGCCGGGAGGCGGTGCGGTGTTCTTCCGAGGCCGTTTCCGGGGAGTGGTGCCAGTTCACCGGTTCGGTAATCCATTCCGGAAGGTTCCATTGCTGCAGGATCATGCCCCCGATAAGGGCGTGGTCAATGCCCCAGTACTCCTGTTCCGCGAGGTGCAGGGAAAGACCCTTTTCCCGGGCCAGAGAGTTTATCTCCACCCAGGCCGTACGGTCGTAAATGGCGGTTGTCAGTTTGCCCAGATCATGCAGGATGCCTATGGTGAAGAGGTCGTCCTGTTCACTGAAGCCGGTTTTGCGGGCCAGCTCCCGGCCCAGGATAGCGGTTGAACTCTGGTGGTGCCAATACTGGGTAAGGTCTATCAGCCGGATGTCGATTTGCCGGGACACGCTTTTCAGGCCGATGGACAGGATAATATCCCGGATCTGGGAAAGACCGAGGATAGATACGGCCCGGGATACGGTGGATATCTGGGCCTGGAGACCGTAATAAGCGGAGTTGACCCGTTTCAATATTCGGGCGGTAAGGCTCTGGTCCCGGCTGATGATCCGGGAAATGTCCTCCATGGAAGCCAGGGAGTCCTCCCGGGCCAGGGAAAACAGCTTCTGGACGAGCTCCGGGGAGATGGGCAGCTCCAGCTTTTTTTCCGAGATTTGGTGCAGAAATTCGCGACCCCGGTTCTGATCAGACATTTTTCCCTTCCGATTCTAGACCAGATTGTTTTTTTTCAGATAGGCCAGAAACTGTTTGGTTTCCTTGTGCTCCGGAGCGAGTTCTTCCGCTTTTTTCAAATGTTCGTATGCCTTGTCATATTTTTTCAGCCCGAAATAGGCCCTGGCTATATTGTAGTGCAGATTCTCGTCGTCCTCGGTCAGTTCCAGGGCCCGGCTGTAGTAGTCCACCGCCTGATCGTACATATCCTGTTTGCGCAGGTTAATCCCGAAGTCGTTGAACAGGTGCTTGTGCTCGGACTCAAACGCCGCATCCAGCTTTACCAGGCGCTCGAATATGTCGTTGGCCTTGTCCTTGTCCCCGCGCTCCAGATAGGTGAGTCCCAGCCCGAAATTGGCCCGGATGTTTTCCTCGTCCACGTTCAGGGCGTTGCTGTATTCAAACTCCGCGCTGAAGGATTCATTCCTCTTGCGGTGCCGATCCGCACGAGCGATTGTCTTATTCAGCTCGCGCATCTTGGGATACACGGTGTAGGCATAAAACTCCGGCTCCGGGGAGAATTTTTCCAAAAGCGCGTCCTTGGTAATCATCTTCTTGGGACCGGATGGCACGTAATTTACATTCAGGGGCTGGATCTCGACCTGCTCATCGTCCAATTCATTAACGAACCAGTATGACTTCTGAATGGTCTTTTTCTGGGTGGAGCCGGTCCCCACCTTCATGAGCGTCTGGGTGGAAAAGACCCCTTTTATGCGATTGTCCTCTGTTTTCGGGAGCTTGTCTTCGTTGATATTTTCAGTCATATTTTTTTCCCGGATTTGGCGGCAGCCGTTGACTCTAGAAAAGATTGTGCCGCCGCAACTGGTTTTTCAGCTCTTGTTATCGGCCTTCCGACAACTATATAGTCCGCTCCGTCCCGGGCCGCCTCCCCCGGTGTGAACACCCGCTTCTGATCATCGTCTTTTTCGTCCTCCGGTAGGCGTATCCCCGGAATAACAAATTCAAAATCGGATGGAAACAACCCGCGCAGCCCGGAAAGCTCCCTGCCGGAGCAGACCAGACCGTCAAGCCCGCTTTCCCGGCCCTGTTTGGCCAGATCGGTAACGATCTCCGAACACGGCCGTGAGTCCGGCCAGGCCAGGTTTCCCCTATCCAGGCTGGTGAGCAGGGTCACTCCCACTATTCGGGTCTTTTTCCCGGAAAGGTTCCGGGCTGCCAGAGCCTCCCCAAGCATTTCCCGCCCGCCGAGGATGTGCACGGTGAGCATGTCCGCATCAAGTTCGCAGGCGCTTTTAACCGCTCCGTGCACGGTGTTGGGGATGTCCATGAATTTGAGATCCACAAAGACCGAGCACCCCATTTCCTTTAGTCTGCGCACGATTCCCGGCCCGGCAATGGTAAACAGTTCCAGGCCCACCTTGAACCAATTGATGCTTTTTTTTAGCTCTTCAGCGATCCTGAGGGCGCGGTCCTCGTGGTCAAAATCCAACGCAACCACGATTTCAGGCATCAGTACCTCCGGAGAGGACTTTTTGCAACAGTGCCGGCCGGTACTCCGGCCTGCACAATTCAGCCCTGATTATGCACCAGAGAAGTTCGTAGGTTTGATCCAGATCATCGTTTATCACCCAGTAATCAAAATATTCGCTTTGCTTTATTTCCGCGATCGCGTTTTCAAGCCTGGTCCGGATTTTGTCTGCTTCGTCCGTACCCCGCTTGAGGAGTCTTTTTTCCAGTTCTTCCAGGGAGGGAGGGAAGAGAAATACATAGCAGCCGAATCCGAGGGAGTCCTTTAGCTGCCTGGCCCCCTGCACGTCGATGTCAAAGACAAGGCTTTGCCCGTTTTCCACCGCTTTTAAAACCGGCTCTTTGGGAGTGCCGTAGTAGTTGTCGTGCACCCGGGCCCATTCCGCGAAAAATTCCTGTTCAATGAGCCTCTTGAATTCTTCCCGGGAGCAGAACCAATACTCCCGGCCGTTTACTTCCCCTTCGCGCGGGGCCCGGGTGGTATACGAGGTGGAGAATCCGAACTCCGGATGTTCACTGGTCAGCCTGCGGATAAGGGTGCTTTTGCCTGTACCCGAAGGCGCGCTCAAAACCAGCAGGGTGCCTTTTTCCTCAGGATGTTTCTTTTTCATGGGCGGCGAATCTCTGGGCTACGGTTTCATACTGGATGGCGGAAAGGATGACATGGTTGGAGTCGGTAACGATTATGGACCGGGTCTTGCGGCCGTGCGTGGCGTCGATGAGCCTTTTTTCCTCCCGGGCTTCCTCGCGAAGTCTGCGCATGGGGGAAGTGTTCGGATTGGCGATGCTCACGATGCGCTCCCGGACCACGCTGTTTCCGAATCCGATGCTTAAAAGAGTTTGTTTGTCCCTGTACATTTGCAATCTATTCCAGGTTTTGGGCCTGTTCGCGGCATTTTTCCAGCTCGGCCTTGAAATCCACCGCCAGCCTGCTCATGGAACTGTTCTGGCATTTGTTCCCGCAGGTGGTTATCTCCCGGAAGCATTCCTGGAGCAGAAAATCCAGTTTGCGACCTATCTCCCCATCGGCGGCAAGCAATCTGTCCATCTCCTGCAAGTGGCTGTCCAGACGGGTAAGCTCCTCGGAGACATCCAAACGGTCGCTCATTATGGCCAGCTCCTGGTGCAGGCGATTCTCATCCACCTCGCCCAGCCCGATCTGGTGCATGGTCTTTTCCACCCGGGATTTAAGGGCGGAAAACCGGGTGCGGACGTTTTCCCCGGCCATGTCCCCCAGACGCTCGACTATGTCCCGGAGATTCTTCAATCGGGAGGCAATATCCGCGGCCATTTTTCCTCCCTCGTTATCCCTGGATGAATCCCAGTCCCCGAGGCAGTCTTCAAGGGCCTTGGCCAGGCCCGCGGAAATTTCCTCCGGAAGTTCGCTGTCTTCCTTCCACACCGCGGACAGGTTCAAAAGCCGGTTTATGTCCGGTTCAAAGGAGGTTTTTTCCTGCTCCGCCAGGGAATTAAGCTCCCGGAGCATGCGCGAGGCAATGGCCTTGTCCAGGCTCAGGCTCACAAGTTCACTGTCCTGGATACGAAGGCTGAGCCATATCTCAACCCGACCGCGTGCGGCGCGGGAGCGGATCATTTTTTCCCATTTTGTCTGCTGGGCCAAAAGACTCTGCGGGGTGCGCCATTTTATGTCCAAAAATTTGCAGTTTACGCTTTTTATTTCCCAGGCCGCGCTCCAGCCGTCTTTGTTTATGTTCGCCCGGCCGTAGCCGGTCATGCTTTTTATCATGGTCAGATTCCAAGGGTGAAAGGATGGGATCGGGATTAACAAAAATCCGGCTGGGCGGGTCATTTCCTTTACGCCCGTTCTGTGCCGGTGTTTTTCTTGCCCTCAGCCGCTGCCCTGCCGGGGAGGTCTATTATTTTACGGGAACAAGGCCGCGGTGACAAGGCCGGAGAAGGTCCTTTACCCGCATCTTTTTTCGGACATATCCTTGATCTGCTTGGAGTATATATCGCGAATTCTCCGCAGATGGGTCTTGGTTTTTTGTGCGGCATAGTCCGGAAATGTCCAGGGCATATCCTGCCAGTCCCCTTTGGAGTAGATAAGGGTTAAATCGGCCCAGATACCCTGATCCAGATATACGCGATGGGTAAAGTTTTTTCCCGTGGCCAGGACCAGGCGCTCATGGGTGATAAATCCCGGGTCGAGATTGAAGAGCCGCTTTCCCTCCCGGGAATAGGCATCTTCCAGGGTATTGGTGGCCAGCTTTATTTCCGGGAGGCGGTTTTGCTCCAAGAGCTTTTCAAAGGCCAGGATCTTTCGAAAAATGGGTTTTCCCAGTTCCGAATCATAATAGGATGTTTCCGTGAACGGGATGTATTCGCTTTCGTAGTCGATTTTGCCGAATTTCTCCACCAGCGTGGATTTTACTTCCGGCCAGAAACGGTCCCATTCTGCGGCCAGAACGGAGAGGATCAGCTTGCCCGGAAGAGGACGCTGCGGCGTGCTCATGGCTTATACTCCGCTGTCAATTTGTTCTCTTTTACATCAAGCGTTCGGGCGGGGATGATTCGCCGTATCCAGTCCGAGGGGAGCGGATTTTTCAGCTCGGTGGGGACAAAATATTCGTTCATCCCGGATTGCCGGGTTTCCAGGACAGGGTGGACAGCCGGAAGTTCAAGCAGTCTAAGGTGAAAGGCCTTTTTTTTCTCTTCCGTGATTTGCTTGAGTTCGCGGCAGCGCTTTTTTGTCTCCCCGGGATCAACCTGGCCGGAAAATTTTGCGGCCGGGGTTCCCGGTCTGGGGGAAAAGGGGAAAATATGGGCGTAGGTCAAAGGCAGCCTGTCCACCACTGATCTGGTTTGGGCGTAAAGTTCCCGGTCCTCGCCCGGAAAGCCGAGCAATATATCCGCGCCCAGGCCGAAAACCGGCCATATGGCTTTTAAACCCCGGATAAAATCAAAGAGCTGGTCCGGGTGGTATTGTCCCCGGTTCATTTTCCTTAGAATCCGCGGGCTGCCGCTTTGAAGGGAGATATGCAGGTGCGGGCAGAGCATGTCCGAGCATCTCTTAATAGTGTCCAAAGCCTTTGGGGTGAGTTCCGAGGGTTCGAGCGAACTCAGGCGGAATCTGGCCCGGCCGGACCACTCTTTTTGTACCCTGTCCCGGAGAAAGTTCACCAGTTCCCAGAAATCTATTTCTGGGTCCAGATCCCGGCCGTATTGGCTTAAGTTAATCCCGCACAGGGATATCTCCCGGATGCCCGCGGAAAAAAGCCTGACTATCTCCTGCAGGCAGTCTTCGGGGCTGCGGCTGATTGGCTTTCCCCTGGTCAGGGGAACTATGCAGTAGGTGCAGCGGTGGGAGCATCCATCCTGGACCCGGACCGGAGCCCGGGCCCGGAAATAGTCGCTTATACGCAGGTCGAGGTTTTTACTTTCCCGGGACAGGGTGAATTTGTCCTTTTGCAGAACGGCCCGGGAGACCTCGGGCATGGAGGAAAACTCAGCTTCAAATGCCTGCACCGCGCAGCCGGTGACGATTATTTCCGCTTCCGGGTTCGCTGCGGCGGCTTGTCTGGCCGCCTTTCTGGTGTCCCGCACCGCCCGGGCGGTAACCGCGCAGCTGTTTATAATTATAGCCTGGCAATCGGCGGGTTCATTTTGGTATACCCAGCCGTCAAGTTCCCGGGCCTCGATAAGGGACTGGGTTTCGTACTGGTTTATCTTGCAGCCCAGGGTAATGGTGGAGATTTTTTTTGTTTCTTGCGGCATTTTTTTTAAGCGCTTATAACCCCGCCCCCGAGCACTCGGCCCTCGTCGCTGTATATGGCTGCTATCTGCCCGGGCGCGGGTTTTTCCTGGGGTGCGAGAAAGTGTATGTCCATAACCTGCGCAGACCGGATTTCCACCCGGGCCGGTTTGGCCGCCTGGCGGTAGCGGGTCTGCACCCAAACAGTTTCCGGCCATTTTTGGGGCAAAACCAGCTTGTTTATTTCCTGCACGGAGCAGCCCCGGGAGTTCAGCTCTTCCTTGGGACCGACAACAAGTCTGTTTTGCACCGGATCTTTTTCCAGAACGTACAAAGGATAGTCGTAAGCGATTCCCAATCCGCGCCGCTGTCCCGGAGTATAGGCCCACAGCCCGCTGTGGGTGCCCAGGTGTTTGTTGCCGGGGCCGATAATCGGGCCAGGTCCGGTCAGATCCGGGCAGTTTTGGCGCATAAACTCCCGATAGTCGTCCGGGATGAAACAGACTTCCTGGCTTTCTTTTTT
>Ga0182238_1000551_pt1 | contig 11016 bp, 8 predicted proteins | sample hydfrates6_PW_90_FD_132439 | JGI IMG/M metagenome (GOLD analysis project Ga0182238, IMG submission 132439) | Subsurface microbial communities from deep shales in Texas, USA - hydraulic fracturing test 6_PW_90 | ecosystem: Environmental > Aquatic > Deep subsurface > Shale gas/oil reservoir >... | reverse complement strand
ATCTCTTTAACTTCCTGGGCTCGCTTTTTATCACAGATTAAAATAGCATCTTCAGTATCAACTATCACTACATCATCAAGGCCAATAGTAGTTACTACTTTATTTGGACTGTGAATAATAGAGTTAGTAGTATCTATCCCGTAATGTTTACCGATCACTACATTACCATCACCATCTACTTTCTTAACTCTCTCTAAAGCTGGCCAACTGCCGAGATCATCCCAGCCAAAAGAACCAGGAATAACAAAGATATCATCTGCTTTTTCCATAATTCCATAGTCAATGGAAACACTCTGCATCTTTTCAAATTCATCTCTAATTACCTTTTTAGCTAGATCTGTACCTAAAGCACCTTTTATTCTCTCTAAAGACTCATACATCTCAGGTAAATGGGTCTCTATATTAGATAGAATACTGCTTAACTGCCAGATAAACATCCCGCTGTTCCAAAGATATGTTCCTTCTTTTAAAAACTTTTTAGCAGTACTTAAATCAGGTTTTTCTGTAAAGTTTCGAACTTCAAATACTTGATCACCATCTATGGTATGTAATTTATCTCCAAAATGAATATAGCCATAACCTGTTTCTGGATGAGTTGGTTCTATACCAATAGTAACTAAGTTTTTACCAGTAGCTGCAGTCATAATTGATTTTCTTAAAATATCTACAAATCTTTTTTGATCTTTAATTAAATGGTCAGCCGGTAAAACAATCATTGTTGATCCAGGATATTTATCTTCAATTACTACTGAAGATAAACCTATACAGGCAGCTGTATTTCTTTTCATTGGTTCTACTATTATGTTTTCTTCTGGTATACCATCCAACTGTTTTTTAATTGCTTTTTGATAAGCCTCATTAGTTGCAATAAAGACCTGTTCTAATGGAACAAGTTCATTTATTCTTTCTACAGTTTCCTGCAGCATTGTTTTTTGATCATCATTTAGCTTTAAAAACTGCTTTGGATGGTCTTTTCTGCTTAAAGGCCAGAATCTGGTTCCTTCTCCCCCAGCCATAATTAGTGCTGTTATCATTTGATATCACTCCAAATAAAATTAATATGCTTTATAAAAATTTAATTCTTATACAATTTGGCTTTCAATAAATATAATATTTTTCTTAAAGGCTTTAAAAATATTAAATAAGGAAAAACTCCATTTTTTTCCAAAGATAAAAAAGCTTCTTTATTTCCTTGATATATAGCTTTTAAGCTATTATTGCTAGTACCTTCTATTCTCATTTTTACTAAAGTTTTATCTAAATAACTTAGTTTTATATTGTTTTTCTCAATAAATCTACAAATCAAATCAAAATCTGCTGCTATTTTAAAATCTAAATCAAAATTACCATACTCATCATATAATCGTTTCTTAGCAAAAAAAGAAGGATGAGCAGGAACCCATCCATATTTTAATTGTGAAAAATATTTATTTGAATCAGTTTTCCACAACCTACTAATTTGATTTAAATCATCTCTTTTAACCATAGCAACATTGCCATAACATGCATCGCAATGTTCTTCATTAAAAACTTCAATAACATTTTCTAAAACATTATTATCTGCATACACATCATCAGAATTTATTGTAGCTATAATATCACCGATTGCTAAATTAATTCCCTTATTCATCGCATCATAAATACCTTTATCAGTTTCAGATATCCATTTCATTCTTCCATTAAATTTAGGTTCATATTCTTTAATTATATCTAAAGTATTATCTGTAGATTCACCATCAACTATAATATATTCAATATTGTCGTATGTCTGGTTTAAGACTGATTCTATAGTATCTCTAATATAGCTTTCACTGTTATAACAAACAGTAATTATTGAAATTAAAGGTTTGATATTCTCTTTATGCACAATTATAACCTCACATACTAATAATTTTCTTTAAACCACTGATATGTATCTTTGATGCCTTCTTCCAATGATATCTGAGCTTCCCAACCTAGGTCATTGAGTCTGGTAACATCTAAAAGTTTTCTGGGTGTGCCATCTGGTTTAGATAAATCATTCACTATTTCACCTTCAAAACCAACAATATCCTTAATCAACTCTGCCAGTTCCAAAATAGAAATATCCTTACCTACTCCAACATTGACAAACTGATCTCCTTTATAGTTATTCATTAAGAATAATAAAGCATCTGCCAGATCATCTACATGCAAAAACTCTCTTCTTGGTTTTCCTGTTCCCCAGATAACTACTTCAGCTTCATTATTAATCTTTGCTTCATGAAACTTTCTGATTAAAGCTGGTAATACATGAGAAGTTTCTAAATCAAAGTTATCATTAGGTCCATAAAGGTTGGTAGGCATTGCAGAAATAAAGTTAGTATCATACTGTTTATTGTAATGTTCACAGAGTTTAATTCCTGTTATTTTTGCTACTGCATAGCCTTCATTGGTAGATTCTAGTTTACCAGAAAGAAGATAATCCTCTTTCATTGGTTGATCTGCAAATTTAGGATAAATACAGGAACTACCTAAAAATAATAATTTCTTAACATCATTTTGATAGGCGGCTTCTATTACATTGCTCTCTATCATTAGATTATCATATAAAAATTCAGCTGAATAGGTATCATTAGCCTGGATACCACCAACTTTAGCAGCTGCTAAAATCACATATTCAGGTTTTTCTTCTTTAAAAAACTCTTCTACCTTTTCCTGTCTTCTTAAATCAAGTTCAGAAGAAGTTCTATAAACTAAATTATTATATCCTTCTTTTTTTAGCTTTCTCATAATAGCTGAGCCAACTAAACCTCTATGACCGGCTACATATATCTTTGTATTTTTTTTCATTTAAAACATTCCTTTCACTTTGATATTTAAATATCTCCGTGTTCTTCTATTGCTTCTAAATCAGATTGAACCATTAATTGTACTAATTCTTTAAATTTAACTTCTGGTTCCCAGCCCAGTTCTTCTTTAGCTTTTGTTGGATCTCCAATTAATAGGTCTACTTCTGTTGGTCTAAAGTATTTAGGATCTACTTTTACTAATACTTTACCTGTATTTTTATCTATTCCTTTTTCGTCTACACCTTCACCCTGCCATTCTATCTCTACATCTACATGGCTAAAAGCAGCTTCTACAAATTCTCTTACTGTATGGCATTCTCCTGTAGCTATCACAAAGTCTTCTGCAGTATCATGCTGTAACATCATCCACATCATCTTGACATAATCTTTAGCATAACCCCAGTCTCTTTTTGCATTCATATTACCTAAATATAATTTATCCTGTTTACCCTTGGTTATTCTAGCAACAGCTCTGGTTATTTTCCTGGTTACAAATCTCTTACCTCTTCTGGGTGAATTGGATACAACTATATTTCCGATACCAGCCATAAATTTACCGCTTGCCGTTTCTAAATCAAATACCCATTCTGGTTGTTCATTATCGGTTATAATTTTTTTAACCTTATTTTTTGATTTAGCAAAATGATGCTCAGAAACTGCATGACCACCATTTTCTATTTTACGAATAAAGTCTCTAGAAATCCCAGTCTTTCTATTGATTTCTCGCTGTCCTGCCCCTGCTGCTGCCAGTTCTTTTACCTGGTCTTCTTTTTTTGAATTATCAACAGGAGAAAGTAGATTGATAGAGTAATAACCGTAATAGTTTTCATCTGACTCAAATGTTATATTAAAATCCTGTCCTGTTGTCTGATTAATTAAAAATATTAAACCCTGTGCTAAAATAATTGAATTGGTTTTAAAGTTTTTAAATTTATAGGTACAGGGATTAGATTTTAATCCATCAGCTTGATTATAGCCTTCTAAAAAACTGAGTTGAATATTCTCAGGAGCATTTAGAATCCTATCAGGAATTTTTTTATATTTATCATTAGTATATATTTCTTTTTGAATATAACGAAGATAAGAATTATTCCCGATTAAACTGGCTCTCTTTGAACTACCGTATTCTGTATTATAATTTTTAATGGTTAATGTTCCCTGTGCTACTCTGCTCCATAAGCCTTTGAACTTTTTCATGATTTTCTTATCATTGCAGGCGAAAAAACCTTTACCCTTTTCACTAATAGAACCATCGCCAACCATCATCCCTAAAAATTCAGCTTCTTCCACAGAAAGTGCAGTAAGCTCTTTTGATTGTGGAAATTCTTTATGCAGAAGTTTTGAATCAATTTCTACATTTTTAGCTTTTATCTTCTTTTTATTTTCATCCAGCATATTATGATGATTTGTTACTTCTATACTACCATGTCTGGTATTAATAACTCTACACTCAAAATCAGAATTATCTTTTTTCCTTCTAGTAGCAGTCATACAGCTTAGTTCTACAAAATCATCTCCATCCCATATTTCAATATTTTCTGGAAGATACTGCTGAATGTTTTTGCCTTTAGCTTTTGGTTTTTTTATATCACAGGGTCTTTTAATGGATATAAATCCATTTTCTCTAGTTATTAAGGGAGTGTTTTCCGAAATACATTCATGATTAAATAAAATACCGTTAACAGCAAAAAGATCATATGCTTCCCTATAGTTCTTAACAATCCAGTAAGCATATAGTTTAGCTGCAGCATAAGGACTTCTTGGATAAAAAGGTGTTTTTTCTGTCTGAGGCACTTCCTGCACCTTACCATATAATTCACTGGTAGAAGCCTGATAGAACTTACATTCTACTTCTGCTTCTTTAATAGCATCCAGTAATCTTAAAGTACCCATTGCATCTACATCTGTTGTATATTCTGGTATTTCAAAAGAAGTACCAACATGACTTTGAGCTGCTAGATTATATATCTCATCTGGATTTATTTTTTCTACTAAACGACTTAAGTTACTGGAATCAGTCATATCACCATAATGAAGTTTTAGTTTTACATTTTTTTCATGTGGATCCTGATAAATATGATCTATTCTTTGAGTATTAAAGGTAGAAGCTCTTCTAATTATCCCGTGAACTTCATAGCCTTTGTCCAGTAATAATTCTGCTAAATATGAACCATCTTGTCCTGTTATCCCTGTTATTAATGCTTTTTTCATAATCTGAATACCTCCAAACCAAAATTAAATATTTAAATTTATATTAGTTTTTAATAAATATCTTTTAAAAATTCAACTTCTCTTTTTAAGCCTAACTCAAATTCAACCTGGGGCTCATAACCAAGCATCATCTTTGCTTTTGTTGTATCAGCAGAGGTATGTTTTACATCGCCTTTAACAACCTTTTGATACTCTCTATTAGCCTTTTTACCAATTAGCTCCTCCATTAAATCAATAGCATCATTCAAAACTACTCTTTTACCATCTCCGCCAATATTTACTATTTCTCCTTCTACATCACTTTCTGCAGCTAAAATATTGGCTTTAACTATATCATCTACATGAGTAAAATTTCTAGATTGTTTACCATCACCAAAAATAGTTAACTTCTTATCTTTTAAAATAGCTTTTATAAAAATATGGAAAGCCATATCTGGTCTTTGTCTCTCTCCAAAAACTGTAAAATATCTCAAAGATACTGCTGGTACATTAAAATTCTTATAATATAAATAGCATAAGTTCTCTCCTGCTAGTTTTGAAACTCCATAAGGAGATACAGGCTGTAATCTATTTGTTTCCTTCATTGGAAGTTTATCTGTGTCACCATATACAGAAGACGAAGAAGCATAAACAAATTTTTTGATATTACTTTCTTTGGCTGCTTCAAGTAGTCTTTGAGTCCCCATAATGTTATTGTAAGTATAAATTTCAAAATCTTCTCCCCAACTCGATCTTACCCCAGCTTGGGCTGCTTGATGAAATATGTAATCAATATTTTTTAATAATTCTTTTAGATCAAGATAATTTATGTTTTCTTCAATTAGAGTAAAATTTTCATGATCAATAAATGAACTCATATTTTTTTCTTTTAAAGATCGATCATAATAATCTATAAAACAATCAACACCAATAACTTCATGCCCCTTTTCGAGTAATTTTTCAGTTAGAGTTGAACCTATAAATCCTGCTGCACCCGTTACTAATGATTTCAAATCTTCACCCTCCCTTTATAAATTATATCTAAAAATTGTCAATAATAGATTTGATCCTGTCATATATTCTAAATAAATCAACCCAAATTAATTTAATTATAGAAATACTATTTAAATCATAATATATATCATCTAATAGAAAAGATCTCTTACTTTTTTTATTTTTCAAATTTTTAATTTTACATAATCTGATTTTATTTCCATTCAAATTTAAAATTATATCTAATTCATGAGGTTTTAAATTTCTAGAGAAAGAAATAATACTTTCATAAGCTTTTTTTGAAGTTAAAGCATATTCTTTATTACTTTTATTGAGATTTTTTTTCCCATAAATATCAACTTCGAAATTATATTCTTTTAAATTTTCATTAAAAGATTTTAAACATTCTGGCAACATCTCTAAATGAGCATCATATATAGCTTTTGAATCCTTTAGTCTAACAAAAGAAAACTCTCTTTCCCCCATAATTAAAGGAGTCTGAAGAACGTTTGTATCGGAAACATAATGTTCTCCTTTATCTGAAAAATTAGTTATAAAAGAACTTCTTGGATAAACAAAATATTTATTATTGTTTTTTAAATAACTAATATAATATTTTTTAAAAGATGTTTCCGGCCACTTCAGAACATTGTCTGGCAAAAATTCATCTTCATTTAGGGTATAATCATTATACCAATCTCTAAATTTTTCCCATTGTGTTTTAGTCCAAATTGGGCCCCAAGAAGGCAATTGAGCAAAATAAACATCATTACCATCGTTAAAAGGTTCAAATGGTCTTCGAGCAGTTTCATTAATATTAAAATTATATAAAGAAATGCCAGCAATATCATTATTATCATTATAGTAATTTAATGCATCAACAGCAAAATTATAAAAATATGGAGATACATATAAGTCGTCTTCTAAGAAAATTATAGAATCATAATCATAAGTGAAATCTCCACATTTAAGAAAATGTTTTTTTAAACCAAGATTGTTATCATAGTTAATTACCTTCTTTTCACCATATGACCATTCAAATCCTTCAGCAATTTTATTAACTTCCTGGTTATCACTTTTATCTATACTAATAATTAATGGAATATCATTATAATCGTATTTTGCCATTGACAAGGATGTAAATAATCTTTTTAATGATTCAGTCCTATTATAAGCTGAAATTACAATAGCAGGTTTTATCATTTAATTCTCCTCTCTTAATCAATATTAGTTATTGAAGAAACATCTAAAATATAAATGTTTCTTTTTCCTTCATGTACAGAATCAAAACAAATTTTATTTCCTTTCCTATCCCATCTTGGATGTAAATCACATCTATATATCCGAGAATATTCAAATGGAGAAAAATATTTTCCTAAATCAAATCTCTTCTTTCTTTTTGTATCATATAAAATTAAAGTACTAATTCTTCCATCATTTGGATAAGTATCAGTCAAAAGAAACCTTCCATCTGGTGAAAAAGATGGATGACCATCTTTATCAAGAATATCTTTAGCAAAAGTATTTACGATTTCTGATTTATCTTTAAAAATATAATAGTTATCTCCAAATTTAGGTTGTCTAGCCCAAGCTAAAATATGATTATTATCTTTCCATGTAAAATGAGAGACCATATCATAGTCTGATAAACAATATAAGTCATTTCCATCTATATCTGCTGTTAACATTCTAGAATACCTTTTGTTTTTATATCTCCACCTGTGAAGAAAAACAAATCTTTTATCATTGGTATTAAATTCTAAATGGTTAACCCAATGAATTGAATTTTTAAACTCTTTTTTGGGTTGAAAATTAATAATATCATTATATGAAATTATTAATTTGTATTTAGAAGATTCAAGATTCATTTTCCAAATTCCATCATTTTTCGGTATTTTGCTATCTTTATTTTTATAATCTCTATTATTATAGCCATAACCAGGGCTAGTATGTTTTAATCTATCAAAGTTTAAGGTTAAGGCATATTTCCCATTACTGCTTATTGTGTAAATTGGCAATGGTAATTTTTTTTTAATTCCATTATATATATCGTGTATTACACTACAATATTCTCCATTTTCAAAATCATTGTAAATAATTAATTGGTCAGATTCACCATTTAACCATTGTAACATATTACCTTGCTGTAAAGACCAAGCTTTTGACTCTCCGATTATATTTTTCTTATTTTCCTTTACATCAAAAAAGCCAATATCTATTTTATCGTTTTTTGAAGGAATCCGTTTTGCAAATTCACTTTTTAAAAATAATATTTTATTGTTTTCAATGTTCCAAGGACTTTTATCATAATAACCAAAAAAATAATGATTTTTCTGATCATTAAAAAGTCTTAAACCATTAGATAATTGCTTTTGGGTATTATCTTTAAAAATATTTTTAGTTTTCCAAATATAATATTTGCTTTTCTTATGTAAATCAGAAACAAACCTCCTCAATTTTGGAAAAGGTCTTAAACTCTCCGATACAATATGCTTAATTATGTTCATATTTAGTCCTCCATGTATTAACTCTAATTCTTATATTTATAATCATAATAACTATTTAGAAGATTATCACTTATTAATTTTTTAGCCGTTAATCTAAAAAGAGACCCTAATAAGAATTTTGTGCATAAAAAAATGTTTTGCTTTTTAGATAAAATATTTTCCCATGTACTATATCTTTCTTTAGTCCTCTTCCATAAAATGTTTAAATCTAATTTGTCGGATAATCCTCCAGTCCTAAATGCGGTGATTATTTTGTCAATAAAATAAAATTCAACTTTTTCATTATAATAAAATCTTAATATAAGATCATAATCAGCTAAAATATCATACTTTGTATTAAAAACTCCTATTTCTTTATATATATCCATAGCTACAAAAACAGATGGATGAGTAACAGGCATGGTTTTATTAATTTTATCATCTAGTTCTTTTTTTGTATTCATTTTTTTATATAGAATATTACCATTTTCATCAACCCTATATATTCCACCAACTATTACTGGAAATTTTTTATTTTCTTTTTTATCTAAATATTTATTTACAACTAATTCTACTGATTCTTCCAAATACCAGTCATCGCTATTTAATATGCCTACAAGTTCTCCTTCAGCAAGTTCTATTCCTTTATTCATTGCATCATAGACTCCATTATCTTTCTCACTTATCCATTTCATTCTTCCATTAAATTTAGATTCATATTCTTTGATTATATCTATAGTATTATTTGTTGAACCTCCATCAATAATTATATATTCAATATTGTTATAAGTTTGATTTAAAACAGATTCTATAGTTTTTCTAATATGATCCTCACTATTATAACAAACTGTAATTATTGAAACTAGAAGATTGTTATTTAAATTTTTCATTTTTAGACCCCTTATAATATAGTCGTATTAGAATATTAGCTTCAAATAAATTAGTAGACTTAGGTCAATATCTTGGGCACAAATATTTTAACTTTTTAATGATTTGATAATACTATTGTGAATGTCAAATAAGATTTCACACCTAAGATTTTCCAAAAATGGTTTCTCTGTGAGTCAACTTCTTTTTTATTAAAATTTATTTTTTATCAAAAAACTTTCTCTAGAAAACCATCTACCTAAAATAATGCCAAAAAGCCAACTTTCATATGTTATATATAAAAACCTTCCATTTAATAATAATAAACTCCCAATTAAAAAAACTGCAATTGCTAAAGATGTATCAACATTATCTGATGTTTTTAATTTATAAATTAAAAAATTAAATCCTTTCCAAAGTAACCAAGGTAGAAAAAATAAAGATGTAAATGATCCGATTGTCACATAAAACCAAATTATTGGAATATCATTATAATTACCTATGTTACCTGATGCTTCCATTATAAAACCTTTGGGAATAATATTTTCATAAAACTTCGTCCAAATCCATGTTATTTTTTTAAATCTACTAATATCTTGACTTTTTTCGATTCCTCCTGTAAATAAATTAACTGTTCTATCATATATTCTAAAATATGTAAACCTATCTAAATCAAAGTTTTGTATATAAAAATTCACAAGATAGCTTGATAGAAAAAATATAATAAGGAATATAATAATTTTTATAAAAACTTTCTTTGCTAACACATATGGCCGATTTGATGCTTTAATAATCATAAAAAAATGCGAAAAAACAAAACTAATAACTACAGTCAAAATTAATATTCTAAAACCAGCATTCAATATTAATATCGTTGATGATGAAATAGTAATTATTTGTAGTATATTTTTTTTATATATAATTGGAAGAGATATAAACAAAAATAATCCAATTATATTAACTGCTTGATATGGAATATTACTGATGAATAATACATTAATAAAGTCTCCAATAAATATCCCTATAACTAAATAAAACATGAATTTAAAATTAATATTTTTAGGTATACTAAAACCAAATGCAATTAAAATAATATATATAATTGGTCGTGAGGTTGAGATAATAGATCCAATACTATTTGGATAATTCAAATGAGCTAATAATATTAGAAAACCTATTATATTTAAAGAAAATATCAATTTGATTAAAGACTTAAGATTAGTCAATAATCTTTTTAAATAAAAAAATATAACTTTACTCTTAAATATCAATAAAGGAAATAATAATAATTCTGGAAGATAAAAAGGTAAATTAAGTTTATCTATAATTAAATAAGAACTTAAAGATGAAAAAGCAAAAACACCAGTAAATAAATAAATAGCTCCTTCTAGCTTTCTCTTTAAGCTTAATTTTATTTTAATATGTCTGCTATTTATCAATATAAAATAACCTCCTTTAATACCTTGAAATATTAAAAAATCCTAGTTTAATGTTTATAACTCAAACTTCGCACATAAATAACTCTTTTGCACCTTGAAATTTCAATGTTTAGCAGAATTAAAGTAATATGATTTTCACTGTTTTAGGCAGATATTGGTAGATGTTCTACTAAGTTTTCTGGAAGTGCCATGATAAATGCTTCTAAAAGCTGATCCAGCTGTTTTGAAGTT
>Ga0182238_1000546_pt1 | contig 11073 bp, 10 predicted proteins | sample hydfrates6_PW_90_FD_132439 | JGI IMG/M metagenome (GOLD analysis project Ga0182238, IMG submission 132439) | Subsurface microbial communities from deep shales in Texas, USA - hydraulic fracturing test 6_PW_90 | ecosystem: Environmental > Aquatic > Deep subsurface > Shale gas/oil reservoir >... | reverse complement strand
TAATTTAACTTCCTAAATAAACCTTTTCTATCCCGTTCAGGTCCAACAATTCTAGGCTTTATTATCCTACCTTTATCATCCACCGAACTTATTTGAATTTCTTTAAAGGAACCTTCTAAATCTTCTCTATCAATTCTTTTATGCTTGGGATTTATCTGACAAAGCTCATCAACCTTTTTAATCTTATAGTCAGGCTCTTCAATTTTTTGCAGGTAATATTCAGCAATGTTATTATTTTGAAATGAAGATATTGATACTACATTTTTGACATCGGATGTCTTATTCAGATACCTTTTCCATTGGTCAAGCAATTTTTCTTTTTCTAAATCAAATTTGTCAGAATCTACATTAATATTTTTAAAAGAAGTTATTAACATGTCATCTGATTCAATAACACTCTCCCCTTTTTTCTGCATTATCAATATTACTGAGTTTAGATAAATATTCTTGTAAATATGATTTGGGCTTTCAATTACAGCAAGTATATTAATTTCTTCAGTTAAATATTCTCTAATTTCCTTATTTGCACTGCTAAACATAATATTCGAAGGTAATACTGCTGCAAGAACCCCTCCTTTTTTCAATTTATCAATACTTTTAATCAAAAATGCTTGTTCTTTTAAAACACGCCTTTTAACTTTGTGGGATTTTTGATTAACAATTTTTTCAAATAAATAAACATCTTCCGAATCAACCTTTTCACCAATTGGTGGTTGAGAAAGAATCAAGTCATAAAATACCCCATCTTCATCTCTAAAAAAATCTATGTTTCTAACTTCAACATTATTAACCCCAAACACCTTAAACAGCTTTTCCTGTAAATGAGCTAATTTACAATTTTCCTCTTCGGAAACAATATTTGAATTGCAATAATAATAAACAAAATCATCAATCATTGAGCCAAACTTGGAAAAAGGATTTAGGATATTTAAATTTCCATCAGTGAAAAGTTCTACGACCATCTTAAAAATCAGTTTTTTAATCTTAGAATGTAGAAAAATATTTCCATCACTTGGATTACTCGTGTTTTGCATAAATTCTCGGATAACCATCAACTTTTCTTTCGGACTTAGAAGAGCTATCTCCTTTAAAGCCTCATATAGCTCATATTCAGGCGGAACACCCTTGCCATCTTTCAGTAAGGTTAAACCATCCAAAAGCTCCGATACCGCTTCATCACTGCTTAAATCAGGTCTTTCATCATAAATATGCCTCTTCATTTTCTTGGTAATTTCCTTTGTAACCTTCTCTTCCATAAGGCTCATCTCCTTATTTTGTATTATTTTAACTAGAAGTAATTATTTGTATTATTTTTAGTTTTATTAAATGATGGTAAAAAAATATGTTGGGTTTTGTTTACTTCTTAAAACTTAATCAATACAACAAAAATTAAGCAATTTACGGAATTAGCTTTGTATTATTTTTAGTTTCAAGCCGAAAGAATAAAAAAATATTTTCTTACTATAATTAGCATATCATAAAAGCATCCATTTTTCAAGTTTCTAAATTTTAAATGCTAAATAAGTATAACATAGTTTTGTTTTTTTGTCAAGTCTACGTCCAAAATAAATATTTTAAAAAAATTGGAAGTTGAATATTCAGCTTTAACTAGAATAAAAACTTTAGAAGAAAGTATATTTAATTATTAAAACCCCCGCCAACCTTTAATCGTGGTGGAGAGGGTTTGATGTTTAAAAAGCTCAACTCAACTACAAGGCCTACGGACTACCTTTATAGTCGCTCCAACCGCTCTATATGGACCGGGCTTCGTCATTTCAGCATGTATTACGGATTATATGTGGACTTTGGCCTACGGATTACCCAAAATGCATCTCACCTGAGAACATTTGTTTTTCACCTAATTTATATATTCTTTATAAGAAAAGAAAAACCTTCTATTAAGTTAAAAATAATAAAAGGTTAATTCTAATTATAGTAATAGTAATAATAAATTTTAAAGAATAATTTAACTAGAAAATTACTTATATCAACCACCAAAAAGAAAAACCTACATTATATATGGTAATTTATATTTGCCATTAAATTTTAATTCAAGTTAAATTTTTTAAAGCTTAAAATCTTATTATACCATCATTTCCTGTAACTCATTTTTTAGCATTCTTCCTTTTTGGGATAAGTGAACTGCTAACGCTCTTCTATTGTTATATGATGGTCTAACATCAAGCAAATCATGGCCAGCTTTATTACCATTATTGTCTTTATAAATAGACAGTTTTTTAATATTTCTACTTAAAGAACCTTGTGGCTTTTCTACATACGCCGATAATTCCTACATTTCCATCCCTTCTTTTTGTGCAACAGCTAAAAAAATCATTAATTGAGTTCCGACCAATTCATCTTTAGTGTAACTATGTATTAACTTTATAGCTCTCTCTAACCTAGTAATTTCATTTTCCATATAACCACTCCTTATATAAGATTATACTAAATCTTTAAAAAATATACAATATTTACAATTGAAATTAAGATTAAGATTCCCAAAATTCACTTAATGTTATTTAAACTAAGGAAAATTAATTGTTTTAAAAAATTTATTAATGACCTTATAAAAATGATAATATGAATCTTCCATAATAAACAACCAGTTCATTCTTTTAATTTTTTTGATATTTCCCATTAATATTTTTTTAATAAACTTATTTTATCTTCTTATGAATTATTTAATAGTTTAACAAAAATGCTATGACCATATTACATCTCTCCTTTAACTTTTAAATAAGTTATTGAAACTCCTTCGACAATTTTATTTATAATCTCTTTACTCACTTTTTTAATATTATTAGAATTTGAATAGCCTAAATACTCATCGCTCCATAAATTATTATTTAAGAATGTACCAAAATTTGCTTTCACATGATAAGCAATAGGATAATTATCACCAATCAACCATATTCTTATATTAAATCTACCATACTTTTTTAAGTTTTCTTTTGAATAACCATCAAATTCGCTATAAAAATCATTAGCTTCTGAATCAGTAAGGATGTTTATGTCCCCCATATTATTTTTAATTCTTAATTTTAAATAATCACTCAGGTTATCACTTCTATATTTTCTATTATATATCTCCTCATCATCATCACTTAAAATACCCATATTTTTCCCGTTTTCAAAAATATCTTCATTTCCATAAATATTTACACTAACTGAATAAAGGTTCTCAATATCCTTCAATCCAGAATACATCATTCTAATAAAACCATCATCAGTCATTGTATCTGCTTGAATTACAAAAGAAAAAAAAGATAACTATAAATAACGATAAAAATAATATTTTTAAATTTTTCATTTTAAAACTCCTTTCAAAAAGTTTAGTTAAGTAATAAACAAAGATGTTATAGATATAATTAAAGCAGTAATTGCAATTGCCTGAGTTATAAAATATTTATTGTTTCTATCTCTCAATTTTGATAAAACTGCTGAAAGATATGGAAAATTCACACAGTGAATATCATTTCCAAATCTGTTTGCAAAAAAATAAACATGTTTGTCATTTTCATTAACATAACCATATTTATTCTCTAAATGATAATGAAGTCTTCCAAAAATAATATCTTCATCAACCTTTAAATCATAAGCTATTTTTTCTATATCTATTGGAACATAAATTTTACTTTCTCGAACTTCATTATTATCTTTATAGGAAATAAAGGAATTATAAGACCTATTATAAATAGCTTCTAATATTTCTAAGTCTGTTGGACTATTTTCTTTAAAGAAACTCATCTAAATCCTCCTAATAATTTATTGTTAAAACTTTAAAAATAATTAGATAGCTTATTTAAATACCTTCATAGAGCTAAATAATAAATTATTTTAATTAATTTTCCCATTCTCCTATTATTTTATCCCACCAACCAGGTTTCTTTATTACTTCTTCTAAATCCTTGTCATTATTTTCATATAATTCTTTTAAATAGTCCCAGTATTCTTTATCAATTGTTCCTAAATGTCTCCTATTCAAAACTTTAGCAATAACTCCTTCCCAAATTATTTGCAAAAAATCTTTGTCCAAAAGTAACTCTTTTGACTTTTGATTATCCACTATATATTTATTAGTTTGTGCACTTTCAACTAACCATGAAAAGTAGTCATAAAAATTTTCATGAACAATTTTATTTTCTGTCGCTTTGCTCGCAAGAGCCTTTATTTTTTCATAATTATCTTTATTGATACTTACAGATTCTTTTAATAACAATTGAATTTCTATATAATTATCACCTGTATTATGCATTAAATTTTTAATACCTTGAGGTTTATTAAATATTTCTAAAATATCAAGAGCAATAATTTTATATAAATAATTAATTATTTCCTCAATACTATCTCCCTCTTCAAAGTGTTGAAATGATGCAATTCGTGGTTTTATTATTTTTAAATAATCTAGTGAATGTGATTTATCATACTTTATTATCTTATAAAGTAGTTCAATTTCTTGTTCTCTAATCTCAATATAAATTGAGCTATTAAATTTTGGATTATACTGCTCATAAATCTGTTCAAACATTGTTTCCAAAATCTTAAATTCAATATTCTCATTTCTACTTAAAATTTTTTCAATATGATTTCCGCTTGAAATTATTTTTTCTTTAATTTTTTTCATATTTTCTTCGTCAATTGTACTAATCATTGAATTTATTAAATTATCTCTTTTCTTTAATAATTTATGGATAAATTCTTTTTGGAATTCAAAATCTAACAAATCAAATTGACCTGGCTTTTCATTCATTTCTTCATATTTATTATCAAATGTCTTCCAACTCATATAGTCAGGAAATTCAATCAATCTAAAATGTGTTAATAACTCATTTTTATCCATGAAACTAGAATAATCAATCAATCCTCTTAATAATTCTCTAACTCTTTGTTTATCTTCTTTTTTTATATTAATATTTTCATCTGATAACTTTTTTATTTCATCATCAATTGTACTTTCATTTTCATTACTTAATAAGCTGAAATGCTGCAAAAATATTTCTTGATAATCTTCTTTAGTTAAAATATATTTTAAAATACTAGGATATTCTAAACTTAACATCTGAGCTAAATATAGAAATGGCCAATTCAACTCATCATCATAAAAATTTTCTAAATTAGGTTTTAATGTTTCTAAATAATAAATGAATCTTTTTATATTTCTTGGATTACTTGAAATGAATTTTGCTATATCAATTACTACTTCTTCTTTTAAAATATTTATTTCTTTTAAAACATTTATTATAAAACGTTTTTTTTCTTCAATTGTTAAAACAGGTAAATATATTTCAAAATCAATTATTTTATCTAAAAATTTTCTTCCATTTTCACTTGGTATTATAGCATCGACTGAATTTGATATTACTGTATCATCAATAGCTATTAAAAATATAAATCTATTCAAATCAACTAATTCTTTTAACCCCATCAAAAGATTGATTTGTAATTCTTTATTTTCAACTCTGTCTAAATCATCAATAAAAATTATGATTTTTTTACCTTTGGGTATTCTATTATCAATTAACTCGTTTATTTTTTTCTTATGAAAATCTTTAATAGAAGAACTTTTATTAAAAATTATTTCTTTTAAAACATTGCCAATTGTAAGTTTAGGCAAAGCTTTATTAAATAATTTATATATTGACATTTGAATATTCCGAATAAATGTAGGGAAGATTCTTCCTTCAGAATATCTTATTAAAGCATTTTCAATTGAATTAATAAGTCCTAACCAATAATCCGAATTATTATCATAAACCCAGGGATTAAACCATACTGTCATAAATTCTTCTTGCACACACAAATCTTCAATCATTTTCATTGATGAGGTTTTACCTTCTCCCCATTTTCCATAAATTCCTATTCTTAAGTTATCATTTACTGGAGTATTTTTTATAATATTAAAAACTCTTGAAGCTATTTTTTTCCTATTTAGTTTATCATCCTTTATTTTGTCAATCGGTGAATTAAAGTTTGGATTTTCAAATTTTATATCTTCACTGATTTTTTTTATAATCGAAAATTTCCAAAAATAATAGCTTGTTACAAAATATAAGGGTAAAATATACTTAACCCAATTATTACTTCTCCCTTGAAAAAAGAAAAACATACCAACTGTCAAAAATGAAAAGGTAAAAATTTTAGGTTGAGAAATATTAATAATTTCTTTCCAATATAAAAAAATTAAACCAAGCAAAATTATTAAAACCCAAAAATAGTTACTTATAAATAAACCTTTAAAATTATTTCTTAAATTATCTAGCCAAGAAAATCTCACATTATATATACCAAAACTAATAAAATATATTGCAAGAGCTTTCCAATCAGATAAGAAGTTTAATTTATTAATCTAAATCACCTCATTGTATCAAATTATAAATAAAAGTCCTCCAAAGAATTATCCATAACATCTTGATTGATACCAATATAATCTAATGTAATACTAGGAGCTGAATGATTGAATAGTTCCTGCAGCAAAGCTACATCTTTATGCTTCTTATAATGGAAATAACCAAAAGTTTTTCTGGTGCTGTGATTACCAATATGTTCCAAACCGACTTCTTTACCAGCTTTATTAAGTATTCTATAAGACTGACTTCTTGACAGTGGTTGATTGTTTCCATTTCTGCTTTGAAATAAATATTCATAATCAGCCATATTCTTTATATATTTATCAATTTCATCACGAAGTGCAGAATTAATAAAAAGCTTCTTAGTTTTGTCTGTCTTTTGTTCTTTGAGTAAAATATGAGTTTTATTTCTAACATCTTCCACTTTTAATTTTAACATATCACCAATTCTTAAACCAGTATTAATTCCTAGAACAAACATTAAATAATTTCTGTAATTATCTTTCATCAAAACTGTCTTAATCTCAGAAATTAATTTCTTATCTCTTATTGGCTCAACTTTATTCATTTTTAAAATCTCCCCCTTTTTAAAACCTTCTTTAAAATACATTAAGTTGTGTTAAATAAGATAAGTAAATATAATAAGTTGCATTAAAAACTATAAATTTAAGTTTAAATAGCCAAACTTACTGCTATAACGGCAATATATACATCTTTAATCAATACAACTTAAGATACATTAAGTTGTGTTTGCGAAATTTATTAATAATTTTTTGCTCTTGCTTAATTATATGATAATATTAAAAAAATTAATAATTATTTGTAATTTTGTTAAATTATTGATATAATATTTTTGTTGTTTTTTTATACTTCCATATTTTTAGTTTTATTTATTAACAACAAACAATGGGAGGTAATATTTATCGATAATAAATTTTTGAAATTTGTAGACAACATTGAAATGTTTTTAATCTCACATGTTTCCACTATAAGTTTTTTAATGGGTCTAATTTTAGGAATTTTGTCAATATTCACCTTAATTAATTTTTCTATTATCCATTTTGTCATTGTTTTAATATTAGGAATAATGATTTTTGAACTTTATAAAAAATATTTTACTTCAGAACCTGATTCTGTCGCATATTTTAGTATGGAAGATTTAGAAAATGCTGAAAATGAATATGAGTTCTTAAATAGTTTGTTTGATGAAGATGAAAATAAAAATAAATAAACTTCAAAAATCTTTTTAAACAAAAAATATGGAAGTTTTTCAACTACATAGAAAGCTCTTTTTAAGTAAAGAATTTTCTATCTTATAGTAAAATGTTTTAAGATACACTTGTAATTTTTAATGATAACTAATATCTTCAAACATTTCATTTAATTTTTTCCCGTCTTCAACATAAGTATAAAATGAATTCATAGTATTTTCATCAAAGTTATCAAAAGCTCCCATATCATCTAGTTCTATAACTTTTGCTAAAAATTTAGTAACATTTCTGCCATTTTTCTTTACATAGTTATTTGAGATATCTTCTTCAGAAATTTTACCGCTATAAATATAATCTAAAATTTTTATAAAAATAGGTTTAGAATTAATTTGCTTTGTTTTTTCTCTCAACAAATTAATAAACCAATCTTCATAGTTTACATAAGAAAAAAAACTAGTTATTTCATTTTTACTAAATTCATCAAAATATCCTTTTTCCATTAATTCTTCAATTTTTAGATATAGTCTTTTTCTACTATGTTTTTCTTTAGTATAAACAACTTCGTTACTAATATCTTTTTCTCTTATAATACCTCTTCTTATTAATTCAATAATTTTATTATAAATTCCTTTACTTAACTCATAATTTAATTCCTTTTTATTAATTTCTTCTTTATACCTTTTCTTTTTTTCTAAATTATATAATTTCTTGAATTCAAAATTAAGTATAATTACTGCCAAAGTAAATGTAATAAGTATATAAAATTTACCAATATGATTACCAAAAATATTTTTTGATAAATTAATATAAAAAATAATAAACATAGCTATAGAAACATAAAAAGAAACTTTAATGGTTTGTTTACTCGTTAATGTAGATTCTAATTTGTACTTATTAGAATAATGAAGTTGTACACCTATTTGAGCAAAACCAGTTATAAAAACCGAACTAATAAAAATGAAAACATAAAGAAAAAAATAATACATCAAAATTTTCACCCTCTTTTTTACTGAAAATATGTTAATTTAAAGTAATTTCCCACATATCATTTGCAATTATTTCAATAAAATAAATAGGATTTGTAATTCTAACGGTACCTTCATATTCATCAACTGTATTGACTAATAATTCTCTATGATTCCCCCAAGATATAACTGCAAAATGCTTTTCTTCTTTATTTCCTTTTATATTTGCTGAATTTGGAAGCCCACTAATATCAGTAAACATTATTACCTCATCACCCATTCCAACAAGTCTTGAACCAACATTTAATTTTGTTGCTTTAGTAATCGTCCAAATCTCAATTTCCCAATCTCCTGAAGACTTCACTTCTAAATATGATGTATTATTTTTATCAAGAAAGTCTAAAGTTCTAATACCTGTATAGACGTCTGTAGTATTAACAAATAGCTTAGTATTATTTCCATTTTTATCTACACCTTGAACTGCAAAATGTTTAAACTCACTGTTCCCTGATATAAAAATTAATGCAATATCATCAGGTTTTTCAATTTTAAAATAATCATCTCCATTACCTGTATAAGAAAAAGAAAAAACAGATGTTGATAATATAAATATAAATAATAATGTGAAAATCACCGTTTTTTTCATAATATATTTTCCTTTCAATGTTATTTATTTTTGAATATTATAAATATTTAACATAAATACTCATGTAGTAATAATAAAATCTACATAAGTAAAATTATTCAATTTATCAATATTTAATTTGATACAATATTTAAAGAATTGTTTTTAATTTTATAAATTTCATCTGCGTAATTTATTAAATCTCTATCATGAGTGGCTATAATAAATAAATCATTAAATTTTTCAGTAATATCTTTAATTAATTTAATTACTTTCATCTTATCGTCATGTCCCAAAGCAGAAGTAGGCTCATCCAATAACTTTATCTTTGGCTGCATTAAAAAACATTGTACTAAAGCTATTCTTTGTCGTTGTCCAAAAGAAAGGTCACTGGGATATTTATTATAGACATCTTTTACATTTAATTTTTCCAACATATTTTCTATTTTTTTATTACCTGCAACTAAATCTATATTTTCTTCACATGTTAACCAGTTTATTAACGGAAAATTTTGATACATTAAGTTGCATGTTTCTGACCAAAATTTCTTTGAATCATAAGAATTAAAATCAGTTAAATTAAATCCATCAATTTCAATATACCCTTTATCAGCTTTTAAAAGGCCATTAAGCAAATGTAAAAATGTACTTTTGCCAACACCTGATGGTCCTAATATTAAAATAATCCCTTTTTCTTTTTTAATTTCTAAATTAAGATTTTCAAATATATACTTTTCATTAACTGTCCTTTTATAAGAAAGCGAATCTATTAAAATTTTATGCATATTATCCTCCCATTATTATACTTTCCAGTTTTTTAGTTTTAAGATTGTTAAATGCTAAGACAAAAGATACTAATATTATTGAAATGAATAATGGTAGAATAAGAAGTATATCAAATATTGAAATTTGAGCTAGAAATATTAATTCACTAAAAATTATTTTTCTTAATATAAACAAAATAGAATAAGATACTAAAATACCTAACAGTTGACTTATAATGGTTACTAGAAGTAATTCTTTTAAAACAAACTTTACTATATTAAACCTAGATATTCCTCTAGAATAATACAAAGCAAATTCTCTTAGTCTTGTTTTTAAATATAAAGAAATATATAATCCAACAATAATAGTTAAAGAAACTGTTAAAATAGCTATCAGTATATAAATTAAATCTAACAAATCTTTATTTTTTTTGTTGTTATTTTTAATTAAAGTTTCTTGAGTTTCGATGTTATAATTATTATTTTTTAAATTGAATAATGAAGTGTTCATTGCCGAATGATTGTTTTCAGGAAGAACTAAAAGGGAAGATTCTTCTCCTAGTCTTCTTTCAAAATATTTTAAAGAAGCTAAAGCTATATCTAGCTCACCTTGAAATATACCTGAAATTTCGAATCTCCCCCAAAGAAATTCTTCATTATTAATTGCATGACCTACATAATCACTCACTTCTAAGTTTTTCTTTTCGGCTATATTCTCACTTATAATTATATCTCTAGTATTAGATTGAGGTATTTTTCCAGAAACTAATTTTAAATTTGCTTCATTCATAAATACTTCAAAATCTTTATTTTCCAACGCTAAAACAGGTCTATATTCTGTATTTAAAATACCTGGTACACTGATAATGGAATCCTTAAATTCGATAACTGTCTTTATTTTTGAATCCTCAAACAATTTGTTTTTATAATTATTATCCACGAAACTTAAATTAGGCTCTATTATGCTAAAATAACTTAATGGTTTTTCCCACGCTCTTAATTCTGATTGAGAAATGTAGATAGTTAAAACAGAAACTAAAATTATAGATACAGTAACTAAAACTATTAAACCAATCAAAAAATAAAGATGTTTTCTATTTCTAAATAAAGAAAGTAAAACGGAAGGTAATTGCAATTATATCATCCTTAAAGTGCTAAATT
>Ga0182238_1000545_pt1 | contig 11097 bp, 10 predicted proteins | sample hydfrates6_PW_90_FD_132439 | JGI IMG/M metagenome (GOLD analysis project Ga0182238, IMG submission 132439) | Subsurface microbial communities from deep shales in Texas, USA - hydraulic fracturing test 6_PW_90 | ecosystem: Environmental > Aquatic > Deep subsurface > Shale gas/oil reservoir >... | reverse complement strand
GGTAATACCTCCGGTAGATTTGCGGAGATATTACAGTATTTTCCGAAACTTTTCAATAAATAACAGTTGCTTATTTAGCAAATTGGCTTTTTAAAAACGGTCGCAGCTACCGAATGCACCCCCCATCTGGTCTTTGACCCGTTGGTGCGCTGGACCAAGGATATGGAATTCGAACCCCGCCTGGCCACGAGCTGGGAACGTATCGATGCGACCACCATGCGCTTCCACCTGCGCGAAGGGGTCACCTTCCATTCCGGCAACCCGTTTACGGCCAAGGATGTTGTCTGGACATTGAAACGCTTAAAGAAAAGCCCGGATTTCAAAGGCTTGTTTGAACCATTCGAGGGAGCCAAAGCGGTGGACCAATACACCGTGGATGTGGTGACCAAAAAACCCTATCCTTTGCTGTTGAACATGGCGACCTATATTTTCCCCATGGACAGCGAGTTCTACACCGGTGAGGACAAGAACGGCAATCCGAAGGACGCGATCAAGAAGATCGGCTACACCTTTGCCAACACCCACGAGTCCGGTACCGGGAAGTACAAGGTTGTTGAGCGGCAGCAGGGCGTCAAGGTCGTCTACGAGGCCTACGACAACTATTGGGACGAGGACAGCGGCAATGTCGACAAGATTATCCTCACGCCGATCAAAAAGGACTCCACTCGCGTTGCGGCCCTTCTTTCCGGCGACGTGGATTTCATCATGCCTGTGCCGCCGCAGGATTACGACCGGCTGGAAAAACGGGATGGCATCGATCTGGTGACCATGTCCGGTAGCCGGGTGATCACGTTCCAGCTGAACCAGGAACGCCGCCCTGAATTCGCGAACAAGAAAGTGCGCCAGGCCATTGTCCATGCCGTGAACAACGTCGGCATTGCCCAGAAGATCATGGAAGGCCGGGCCACTCCGGCCGCGCAGCAGGCCCCAGAAGGGTTTGCCAGCTACCAGCCTGAGCTGACGCCGCGCCACGATGTGGCCAAGGCCAAGGAACTCATGAAGGAAGCCGGCTATCCCGACGGCTTTGAGTGCTCCATGATTGCCCCGAACAATCGGTACGTCAAAGACGAAAAGATCGCCCAGGCTGTGGCGGCCATGCTCTCCAAGATCGGGATCAAGGCCAATCTGACCACCATGCCCAAGGCCCAGTACTGGAACAAGTTCGACGCCCAGGTGGCCGACATTCAAATGATCGGCTGGCACCCGGACACCGAGGATTCGGCCAATTACACCGAATTCCTGCTCATGTGCCCGAACAAGGAAACCGGATACGGCCAATACAATAGCGGCAACTACTGCAACAAGGAAGTCGATCAGCTCATTCTGGACGCCCAGACCGAGACCGATCAGGAGAAGCGGACCGCCATGCTGAAGAAGGTGGAGCGGATCCTCTATGAAGATGCTGCGTTCGTGCCCTTGCACTGGCAGCACCTCTCCTGGGCCGGCAAGGACAATCTGAAGATCGAGCCCATCGTGAATAAGCAGAATTTCCCATATTTCGGGGACCTGGTTATCCAGTAAGAAAAGCTTGATCGAAGCGCCGAGTATCGGGTAGGGCGGGCCACAGTGGTCCGCCCTCCTTTTTGAGGCCGCCTTGTTCGGGCTCACCGCAGGACCGGGGGAACTGTAGCGGCGGAGTTGGTCCTGAAGTTCCAAAATGCTGTGGATTTTCAGGAGGAGCTTGGCCGGTGCCACGGCCCGTGCTGTTCATCATGCAGGAGACGGGGCAGGATCGGGCTGATCTCATCGTCGTTCAACACTAAGAAGGTGGATGTCTATGTTTGCCTTTATCGTCAGGCGAATCGCCCAGGCATTGCTGGTCATGTTTATTATCAGCATCGTAGGATTCGCCATCAAGCACAATGTCGGCGACCCGGTGCGCATGATAACCGGAATTTCTACTTCCGAGGCCGAACGTGAAGCCTTGCGGGAAGAAATGGGGCTCAAGGATCCGGTGCTGGTGCAGTACGGCCGGTTTTTGAAAAATGCTCTGCACGGAGATCTCGGTACCTCCTATTTCTACCAGCGTCCTGCCACGAGTGTTATTTTGGAGAAGGCCCCTGCGACTATTGAACTTGTGCTGGCCAGTAGTTTAATCATTATTCTTTTTTCCGTGCCCTTGGGGATATACGCTGCGATTTATCCAAAACGTATTTTTTCACGATGTATTATGGGAGGGAGTATCGTCGGTGTCTCTCTCCCAGTCTTTTTGACGGCCATCGTATTAATCTACATTTTTTCTGTTGAACTGGGTTGGTTGCCCTCATTTGGCCGGGGAGACACAGTTAATATCGGCGGCTGGGAAACCGGCCTGCTGACATGGGATGGAATCAAGCATCTTATTCTTCCGGCAGTCTCGCTTTCCTCAATCATGTTGCCCTTATTTATTCGTTTAATCCGTTCCGAGATGATGGAAGTTCTGGAATCGGAATATATTAAATTTGCATGGGCTAAAGGGTTGAAAAAATATAGAATATGGTTTGTGCATGCCTTCAAGAATACGCTGCTGCCGGTCATTACAGTCGGCGGAGTCCAGCTCGGCATTACCATTGCCTTTACTATTCTGACGGAGACGGTCTTTCAATGGCAAGGTCTGGGCTTCTTGTTTATGGAAGCCGTGGAAAGAAGTGATACGTCACTGCTGGTTGCCTATCTTGTCTTTGTTGGTCTCGTGATGGTCGTTGTGAACACGTTAGTGGATATCATTTATGGATGGGTCAATCCCCAAGTACGTTTGGCGGGGGCAAAATGAAGACGAAGAGTACTTGGCAACGGTTTAAGGATTCCTACATCCTGTACAGTTTTTTTCGAGATCCGGTGGCGATTATCAGTTGTGTCATTTTGGTGACACTAACAATCGTCGCTTTTACTGCCCCGGTTTCCGCCCCGTATGATCCGTATGATACGTCGAGCATAAGCATCCTCGATGCCGAATTGCCGCCGGTATGGATGGACGGCGGCGATACCAATTTCCTTCTGGGGACCGACGATCAAGGCCGCGATCTGCTTTCAACCATGATCTATGGCATGCGCGTCTCGATTATCATCGGTCTGTGCGCGGTGGCCCTCCAGGCCGTGCTCGGGGTCATAATTGGACTTGTGGCCGGCTATTTCGGGGGGAAGCTGGATTCGTTTTTTATGCGCTTGGCTGACGTGCAACTCTCGTTTTCCTACCTCATGGTCGCTATTTTCGTCAGTGCGGTCCTGCAGGCCGCCATCGGAGTGGGGCGGTTTGAAGAGATAGCGGTCCCGTTTTTGATTGTTGTCATCGGGCTGGCCCAATGGCCGCAATACGCCCGGACCGTTCGGGCCTCGGTGCTGGCGGAAAAGAAAAAAGAATATGTCGAGGCCTCACGGGTCATCGGGTTGCGCTCCAACAGGATCATGTGGCGCCATATTCTGCCCAACTGCCTTTCGCCGATCTTTGTCTTATCCACCATCCAAGTTGCGAATGCGATCATGAGCGAAGCCGCACTCTCGTTTCTCGGATTAGGCATGCCGCCGCATAAACCGTCGCTGGGCTCGTTGATCAATATCGGCTTTGAATACATGCTCAGCGGGTCGTGGTGGATCACCGCCTTTCCCGGATTCTTGCTGGTGGTTTTGATTCTGGTCATCAACCTGCTCGGTGACTGGTTGCGCGATGTCCTCAACCCCAAGCTGTATAAGGGATAGCCATGACCAAATTACTCGAAGTCAACGATCTTGTCGTCAACTTCGCGTTGCGCTTTGGCGATCTGACGGCCCTGAATGGCATCAGTTTCGATGTCGATTCCGGAGAGCGGTTGGGGCTCGTTGGTGAAAGCGGCGCCGGGAAATCTGTGGCGGGGTTTTCGATTATCAACCTGATCAGCAAACCTGGGTACATCGCCTCAGGGGCAGTGCTCTTCGAAGGCCGGGATATCAGTGCATTGTCTACGGAGCAGATGCGCCATATTCGCGGCAATCGCATCAGCATGATTTTTCAGGACCCGATGATGACCCTCAATCCGGTGCTGACGATCGGAACCCAGATGGTGGAGACCCTCAAAGCACACCGGCCAAAGATTTCCAGGCAGGAAGCGGAACGGATTGCCCTGGAAAAGTTGAGTCAGGTCTATATCCCGTCTCCGGAAAAACGGTTGCAGCAATACCCCCATGAGTTTTCAGGAGGGATGCGGCAGCGCATTGTCATTGCCATTTCTCTGCTGACAGACCCGGCTTTGATCATTGCCGACGAACCGACGACAGCTCTGGATGTGACCATTCAGGCCGAAATCATGGACCTGTTGATGGAGTTGTGTACGACGCAGAAGATGGGGTTGATCCTGATCTCCCACGATCTCGGGGTCGTTTCGCAGACGACGCAGAAAATTACGGTTATGTATGCCGGGAAGATCGTGGAGTCCGGTCCGACACATGATGTGGTCGCGGCTCCTAAGCACCCCTATACCCAGGGACTGATCAGCGCCTTGCCCCAGGGGCTGCACGGTGGGAAACGGTTGAACCAGATACCAGGCTCCATGCCGAATTTGACCTCTATTCCGCCGGGATGTTCCTTTCACCCCCGCTGCACACACGCTATGGATATATGCATCCAGCACACGCCGGAACTGCAAACAGATGAAACCGGTAGCCGCCAAGTGGCATGCCATTTGTACGGATAGGAATTGACTATGCGAGAAAAATTCACGGTTTCCTTGGATAAAGTCCTGCGCGTGGAATCTTTGGTCAAGCACTTCGATATTTCCGGAGGACTTCTGGACCAGTTGCAATGGGAAAACGGCCGATTTCGGCGCCAGTACACCACGGTCAAGGCGCTTAATGATGTCGACTTTTCGATTTTTCCCGGAGAAACATTCAGTGTGGTCGGTGAAAGCGGATGTGGAAAATCGACCTTGGGCCGGGCAGTGCTGGGACTGCACGGACCCAATAGTGGAAAAGTGTTCTATCGCGGAGAACGGATCGATCACTTGACGCCAAAGCAGATGTTGCCCTACCGGCAGAAAATGCAAATGGTCTTTCAGGATCCCTACGCTTCACTTAATCCCCGAATGACGGTGCAGCAGATCCTCGAAGAGCCGGTCGTCTTTCACAATCCCGGGATGCGGCCCAATGAGGTCAAGGATAAAGTCGCCGCAATCATGCAGCAGGTCGGGGTCGATCCAGCCTGGTCGTATCGGTATCCCCACGAATTTTCCGGCGGTCAGCGCCAACGTATCAGCATCGCCCGTGCGTTGATGGTTGATCCAGAATTTGTCGTCGCCGACGAACCGATTTCAGCCCTGGATGTCTCTATCCAGGCCCAGATCCTGAATTTGTTGATGGACGCCCAGGAACAGCACGGTCTGACATACATGTTCATCACCCATGACCTTTCGGTCGTGGAGCATTTCAGCACCCGGGTGGCTGTCATGTATCTGGGGACGATTTGCGAGCTGGCGCGGACTGAGGATCTTTTTTCCCATCCCCGGCACCCCTATACCCAAGCCCTGCTCAGCGCCATTCCGCGTCTGGGACGCGTCGGGTCTTCCCATATCAAACTCAAGGGCGAAGTGCCGACGCCGATCCACTTGCCTTCTGGTTGCGTTTTTCACGGGCGGTGTCCTCACATGCGTCCAGTCTGTCAGGAGGAAATTCCGCGCCTTATTGATCTTGAAAACGGGACCCGGATTGCCTGCCACGGGGTGGAGCAGGGCTGGGTGTAAACGGAGTTTGCCCCCAACTCATTGATATTTTTCGCTGCCGCGGCACAACCCGGCCCGATATATGGGTGCACAAAGGATACATGGCTAGCGTGTATCCTTTGTCTTTCTCCCCGCAACGCCAGAGAATCAGGGACAGAGTCCAGTACGGAGTTTTTCCGGCGCGTCAGTCAGCTTGCGCGCCCAGGTAGCGATTTCCTCTTCACTAAGGTCCACCCCCCATTGGCCGACCATGCGGTCAAGGGTTTCTCGCCAGTAGGACTCCGACTCATCGAGGTTTTCGCAGACCTCCTCAATGTCATGACACGAGGCGCATTGGGTCTCCACTTCCGTTATCCATTCCGATTGGCTCAAGGCTGGAATTGCCGTCCAGACTAAGAGGAAACTTGTCAACAGAGGTAAAAGCAGGCGCCAGGTCATGAAACCTCCTTGGTTGGTCGATTATGAAAGGGGACGTCGACTGAAGTGTATCCGGCAGGAGTCCGTTTCTCAACTGGTTTCGAACGGGCAAACTGCGACTGTTTTCAGAGCCAATGCCGTTGCGGATCTCTCCTGGAATCTGTAGGAATTTGAAGAAATGGCTCGGGCCCTGTCCTGCTGAAGACTCGAGAGGGAAATGCGCAGAAGAGAGTCTACCCTGGACACTGGAGACCTTTTTCGGCCCCCCCCCAAAGGGTGTTCAGGCCAAGGGCAAATAGCCGGCTCGTTTTTTTAGAGGAGAGGATTGTGGATTCAGAGTGTATTTACGCATTGCCGGGAACTGACAGGATGGGAGTATGGGGATAGATATTTTTCCGCCACATTGGTTGGAAATCGTGGTCAAAATCTTTTTGGCCGCTTTTGTCGGAGCGGTTATCGGGTTTGAGCGAGAAAAACATGGACAGGCAGCTGGCTTTCGGACCAACACTCTGGTCTGTCTCTCGGCGTGTCTGCTGATGTTGTTGTCCGTGCATATCGCCCAGATGTACGCCCATTTGAGTTCCGATTCCGTGGTCCGGATCGATCCGGGACGAATCGCTTCGTACGCCATCGCTGGCATGGGGTTTCTGGGCGCCGGCGCCATTATCAAGGGGAAAGGCGCGGTGCGGGGGCTGACCACGGCAGCCAGCTTGTGGATGGTCACCGCCCTGGGGCTGGCCATTGGGGCTGGTTTTATTTTTCCCGCCCTTATCGCTTTGGGCGTGAGCCTGCCGGTCCTGTACAGTTTGAATTTCTTCAAGTTCACGGTCTGTCACGATGAATATACAATCCTCATTATTTCCTGCAGCAATAAAGAGAGCGATCCTCTGCCCGCTTTACGGGCGACACTAAATAAGTATCCGGACATCCGGATTCTTTTTGTAAATTTTAAAGAGGACGTGCAGCTGAAACAGACCGAGTACCGGCTACGGCTGTTGAGCACGGACTGCGTCCCGTGGGGCCATGTTTTTCGGGAATTGCGGCAGTTGCCTATGGTTTTGAGCATCGGGTGGCAGGAAAGCGACGTCCCCTGAACTGCCCGGTGAACATTGCCCAACCGGTCACCAAGGCGGCAGGCTGGCTAGGCGGAGGCGTGTTTTGGGGCCTCAGCATCCATGGCCGGAGAATCGGGCCCAGAGGCCGAATGGCAAAAAAAGCACCGGCCGTATCGAACAAAGTGTTCGATACGGCCGGTGCTTTTTTTGTTTTCCCTGGACCCAATAGCGATATGGTTAAAACAGAAATTCCGGGGCAATCGTCGAAGATTCCTGCTGCCCGGAACGGGCGCGTATCCCGTCGAGCCGGTCTTGGGCGGCTTCTTTCTGGCTCTCCCGATCGGCCCGTTTGATGACTTCCTGGAGGAGATTGCCGGCAGGGACGAATTGCTTGTTTTGCTCGTAGATCAGCGCGGCGCGGTACATGGCGGTGACCGCCCAGATATTCTGGCCGGGATACGCGTACGCCACGCGCAGATATGCGGTGAGCGCCTGGTCCATTTTCTTTTGGTATTGGAAGCCTTCAGCCATCCAGAACAAGGTTTCGGCTTGGAGTTTGACGGAAAGCTTGTTTTTTTGCTCCCAAAGGGTCGTCAACTGAGACTGAGCCCAATTCCAGCGATTTTTCCGCTGAGCGAGCAGCGCCAGTTTGAGGTGTTTTTCTGGAGCGAGACGACCGGGAGCCATTTCCAATAAGGTCGCATAGGAGTCCAGGGCCTCTTCTTCCCGGCCCAGTTCCATTTCCAATCCAGCCCGGGCCTCCCAATAGGGAATGCGTTGGGAGGTGGCGAGATGATCCGGGGAGAGCCGGGACAGATAACGCCAGGCCCGGTGCGGAGTTTTGGCCGTATGGGCTTTGCGGGCCAAGTCCAGGGCAGCTTCTTGTCCGGCCCGGGTCCGGGGAAAGAGCAAAGCCAACCGTTGGGCCCTTCCTGGAGAAGAGGCCTCGGCCTGGGCCCATTGCAGGGCATTGACGGCGTAGACAAGCCCGCGATCCAGGGGCCACTGCGTGGCCGCGGCTTCAAGCTGGTCCGTGGCCTTGAGGCGGATCCAGAAGGGGGCTTGAAAAAGTGGGGCGGGATTTTGCCCGCCGGCGTTGGCCAGAACTGCCAGAAGCTGGCCTTGACCGGCCCGTTCGGGCTGGTCCGAAAAAACCGTTTCGGATTCAGGCAGGTCGGCCAGGAGCGCTGCGGCGCGGAGGGGGACAGGCAGATTGGCGTGGTTCAAGGTCTTCCAGTGACGTTTGGCGGCTTCCTCAGCGCCGGCGACCAGGGCGTAGCCCAGGGCGTGGCTGTGGAGCGTCTGGACGAGGGAGTCTGAGAGCAGACTGGATCCCAATTCCTGTTCGAGGCGTTGCAGGGCTTTCTCTGGAGGACTTTGGGTCAAACTCGTATGAAATGGCGTCCAAAACGATTCCTCGGGATTGGACAGACGCGTGTCTGCGGTCGGGAGCGAAGTAAGGGCGGGGCCGTACAATTGCCAGAAGCTGGCCGTTTGAGGGTGTTGCATTTGATCGGTCAGGGAAGTGGTTTTCTCGGGAGCGTTATTGTGAAAGGCGGCAATGACCTGCTCCCAAAATTGACGAACCGGTAGGGTAGAGATGGCCTGGACCCCTTCCCGGGCAAGGTCTGGACGAGTCAGAGCAACAGCGGCCAGAGCCTTGGTGATAGTGTCCCGGTCCGCTCCAGGCACAGTGGTGCTGGGAAAGGAGCGGCCATTGAGGGAAAATGTGTTCCTGGCTTCCCAATCGGAATCGGGCCAAGCTGAAGTGAGGTCTTTCCAGAAAGCGCTTTCCGGCCACACCTGTTGTCCCTGACTGGCCGCCTGGAGCAGCAATTGTTTTTGCCCGGAATTGGCCAGCGGACGAGCACCGTTAAAATGGTCCCAGAACCACAATCTCCAAGTGTCCTGCCAGAAGGCGCGCATATTGTGTTCGGCTGTGAAGCGGGATTGCAGTGTCGCAGTGTCCCAATGGTCCCCGGCCTGGCTGTATTCCAATAGAGCTTGGATCCACTTTTGCTCCATCCGGGAGGCCTGAGCCAGAAGCCAGAGTCGTTGTCCTTCCAGCGAGGCGGTGTCAAAACTCCCGTAAGACTGCAATAGTGAACGGGCTTGTTCGGGTTGGCCACGTTGCAGGGCTAACCGGACCCGTTTGAAAAAGGTTTCCGGGGTCGGGCTCTGCTTGGCCAATTCCTGGCTCAAAACATCGTATGCCGCGTGTTCCTGCAACCATTGGGCAAAGGAAGAATCCCCGCTTTGCTGGGCCCATCCGGGCAGGGGGAGCGCGAGACAGAACACAAAGAGCAGGGGAACCCATCGCATCCAACCAGGGCCGAAAACGTGGTAGTGGTGTTGGTCCCCCCGAAATGCGCTACGGGCTTGGAAAAGAGGAAAAGAAGTCATGACCACTCCTGGGATAAGGCAGAACATGAAGAGGTACCCTAATGTCATCAGGGATCGGGCACAAAGCCCTGGCTCGTGGCGGAAACGATAAGAGTTTGCCCCTGAAACTCTGGCCGCTTGTCCAGGCAGGACGTGCACAGCCGTGTCTGGCAGGTCCGCGCGTAAGGGGCTTCGACGGTGCGAAACACTCCAGGCTGCGCCCTGGGACTGTTTTTGACCTGTTTCGTGGGATTTGTACACGCTTCACCCAGCTGGTCTTTTCCAGCTGTCGGCAACTCCAATATACAAGGAGGTTGGAGAGACAACAATATGTTCATTTTGTTTACTTTGTTGTCATGTTTTGTGTTAACTTAACACATGTTTCCCCATGCCATGCCGACAAATGTTTCCCGGCTTCTTGATCGGTAGCCTCTTTCAGGAGGCGAAGTTCTGGGGGAATAGTGTCCAAACGAGATGGCCTGGAGCAGGCAACCGGGGCACTTGTGCGACAAAAGCGGAAGCTGCTATGCGCTCGACCCCAAGGCTCCAGCGCATTAGCTTTTTTAGAAATAGACATATATTTCGGTGTGTTATCGAATCGTCCCCCAATGTATATTCTGAGGTGGAAAGTAGGGCAAGGCTGTGTTGAGTTGACAGGTGTTGTGTTTACTCGTGCTTTGTAGGTAAACACAGGTAAGCAAGGATTGGTGTTTACTTCTGTTGTGTTCTGGGTGCCGATTGCCCCCTCGGTCCTCAAAGGGTTGAGCAGACAGGTTGGCGCAACCATCTCGGCTTTTGCTGAATCCATGCTGTTCCCTGGCCCTCAGTTTGCTGGTCTTGGTGGCATAGCCGCTGTGCTCGTTGCGTAGGACCTTGCGTATCGTGTTTCGTGAGTGCCCGGTTTTCCGGGCGATTTCAGATATGGACAGACCATAGACACGATAGCTGATACGGATAAATTCAAATTGTTCCACCTTCAGCATACCTCCTTTCCTCCATCTTGGATTGAGTTGGCTTTCCCAAGATGAAGGGGGTGCTGGAGGTGGTCAAATTTCGGTGATCACACCCCGGGCTACCTGGTCAGTTTTGGGTTATCACAATCACACGGTGGATTGCTGGTTTTCGTGAGCATCAGATTGGCCCCCCGAGGGTTTTGTGGACATGCGGATGGACAATATCGACGCTGTGTCCAACACAATTGGCGAGAACTGGAGCGATGATCTCAGGGACCTTAGAGGGAGGAGATGGAGGTATGCCGTTTGGGTTGTGCCAATTGCTTTGGGCACCCAAAAAGGGAGCCTGGGGGAAGTTGTCGATCAGGATATTTTTTAAAGTTTACATAATATACATTATGAGACAATTACATATCCGGCTGATATGTATCGTTTTTATTTTTAAAAGGCCTTTCCGTTTAAATGGTCTGGCCCTGGTCCTGTCGGGAGCTTGGCCTGGTTTCGCGTTCGACACATGCCGGAGTTTGCGGGCTTGGTGTGCAGTCTCGCCTCCGGGGGTATATCGTGGATTCGGTCCTGAGTTGTCCAACGTGCAGCTTCAAATACTCGCCTTTGCCAACCACT
>Ga0182238_1000543_pt1 | contig 11120 bp, 7 predicted proteins | sample hydfrates6_PW_90_FD_132439 | JGI IMG/M metagenome (GOLD analysis project Ga0182238, IMG submission 132439) | Subsurface microbial communities from deep shales in Texas, USA - hydraulic fracturing test 6_PW_90 | ecosystem: Environmental > Aquatic > Deep subsurface > Shale gas/oil reservoir >... | reverse complement strand
GTATAAAATGAATAAAGATTTGCAGGATATAATGGAAAAGCTCATTCAATTTCGCGACGAGCGGGACTGGGCCCAGTTCCAGACCGCCAAGAACTTGGCCATCTCCATTTCTCTGGAGGCGGCCGAGCTTTTGGAGCACTTCCAGTGGACTACCGAAGACGAAGACCTCTCCCAGGAAAAGATCAATTCCCTTTCCGAAGAAGTGGCTGACATCCTCATCTACCTCCTGCTCTTTGCCAATAAGCTGGATATCGATCCGGTACAGGCGGTGCAGGACAAGATCGAGAAGAATGCGAAAAAGTATCCGGCGGACCAGGTGCGGGGAAAAAGCGCCAAGTATACTGAGTACTAAGGATTGAGGAGTATACGCGGTTTTATTGGGGCGACCGAGGATAAGTGGTTTGGCTATCTCGCCTCCTTGGAACACATCGAAGGGGCCAAGTTCTGGCAATCAAGTGGCAAAAGACAGTTTAAAGCCCTCAAGCCCGGAGAACCCTTTTTCTTCAAATTGCATGCGCCTCGTCACTTTATTGTGGGTGGCGGCTTTTTCGCCCACAGTAGTCTCATCCCAGTGAGCCTGACCTGGGAGGCCTTTGGAGTCGGCAATGGGGCAGCGGCATGCCCCGCATCTTTAGGGAAGCCCGGGAATTGGGACTGCCGGAACTGGAGATCGTGGAGATCGGTACACGGGTTCGGGTGGTCGTGCATCTGACTGAGCAGATTAGGGTCGGAGAAACTACTTCTCAGGGAGACTCACCGACCCAGTCGCCGGAGTCAAGCTCCGGACAAGAGAGCCCATTGCATATTTTTCTCAGAGCCTTGGAGAATAAAGATATGTCTACATCTGAACTTATGGAATATATGGGGCTGAAGCATAGGGCATCGTTTCGTAAGAATTATCTCCACCCATGTCTTGAGAAAGGCTATATCAAGCAAACGCTTCCGGATAAGCCGAACAGTCGGCTACAGAAATATCGGCTTACACCTAAAGGCCATCAAGTCCTTAATTCCGAAAATGATAGTAGTATCACTTGAACACTGAGCTTCCCCGGAACCGCAGCCGGATAAGGACTGGCTTCTGGATATACGCCTCTACAGCCGCAGCTTCTACGCGGACCGGGCGTCCATATTGCTTTCCGATCTGGGACTCAATCAGCAATCCATGCGCGATCATTTGAATTTGGGCAATAAATTTTTGAACAGCCCGCGGTATTTGACATCCTGATGAAGTTTTTTGCCGAAATGTGCTCTGATGGGGCTTGCGACCTGAAAACACCGCCTCCCTCCTGGCTGGAGATAGAAAGTTCGGGATGGAGGGGTTTTTTCTGTGACTTAATTACCCATTATGCGCCGGTCCTGTTTTGGGTAACAGGCCGTGGCTCCGGGTTGGATCTTACCGAGTTGCTCATATATCAGACAAACAATATATCATCTGCGGATGGCCCTATTCCAATCCTTCGGGATTATGAGATAAAATGCCTATAGCTGGTCCTTATGTGTGCTTAGGCCGGGCATTTAGGCTCTAAAAAGCCGGTTTTAATCTCACCTCTCACCACGACCTTTCCGGCCATCAGAGTAGAGGGGATATATCTTGTCTTTCAGATTTACCAATAAAATATACAAAAAAGACTATAGTTAACAGGATGTTATCATAAAAGGGCCTGTAGTACCCCCTTTTTTTACCTTGTCCCCAAAAACTTCCCGGGTTTCGGCGTGGTCCGGGGTGGGGTCTTCTATTATCCGAAACGGCTTTTTCTTATTCCCCTGCGGCAGAGACAGCTTGAAAGGGTACGCATTGTCAGCAGGGCATCATCCGGCGTGAACTCCATGTCGTCTCGGTGGGACCATATCCTCAAACGGCTGGGATATTTTCAGTTGTCATATTTACCCATTATGCGCCGGTCCAATTTTGGGTAATTTATCAGCCCGGATACCTACCCATAATATGCCGGTCCTGTTTTGGGTAACAAGCCGTAGGACCGGGTCGGTATTTTCCAAGTTACTCATATATATGGTAAATGATGCCAGCCAAAACTGTTTTTAAGGTTTGGAAGTTTCATTTCATATACTAAAAGGGGTGGATAGCACTTGTTTCTTGATGCTTTAAGAAATGGAGGCGGTCAACTTTTGTTGGGTTTATTTCATGGTAGGACTGCCCGCGTCGGAGGCTGCGCGGCGGGCGTGATTGACTAGCTGTTCTTGCAGCCCTATGTTACAAAGCAAGGTGATTTAATAAAATCCCTTAAGCTGATCCTTATATGTCTAAATCCCCGAAAGCATGATCAATTACAACATGGCGGATAATAGTAAAACGGCCGCTTCGGGGCGTTTGGCCTTGGTTGCCGCCGCGATCGGACTTCTCTGGCTCTGCCTGCCCTCGGGGGCCTTAAAGTGGCTTCCTTTTTTTGCTCTGGCCCCTTTTGCTCTGGCTCTACGCGGGGTCCGGCCTTTGCCCGGCCTGTTCTGGGGATGGCTCGGTGGAGCGGGTTTCTGGGCCGTTTCCGCCTGGTGGGCCTACAATTCCTTCATCCTCATGCTTGACTGGCCCTGGCCCGGTGCATTGGGCGCCACAATCCTGTTCTGCCTGTTTCAGGGAGCACCCTACGCCCTGCTGGGGTTGGCCTGCGGCTTCATGAACCATCGCGGCAGGCCGCCGGGGCCGCTTTTTTGTGCCTCCCTGCTTGCGCTGCTGGTTTATTTGCGGCCGGTCGTGTGTCCCGGTTCCCCCGCCCTGAGTCTCTATTCCTGGCCCCAGGCCATTCAGATCGCTGATCTGGGCGGCTTTCATCTGGTCAATTTTTTTATGCTCTTAAGCAACTGGTTTTTTGCCGAAGTACTGGCCAGCCTGCGCAGGCCTGGGAGGGCCGTCGCTGGTCTGGCCGCGCTCGGCCTGCTGCTGGCAGCCTTGCTTTGCTATGGTTCCTGGCGGCTGGACGGGTACCAGCAACTGGCCGAGGCCGCTGACAAGGACGATTTCATCGCCATCCGTACCATCCAGCCGAACATCCCGGTTAAGGGCCTTGAGGGTATGGACTCTTCCGGGTCCTATGTCGGCGCGGTCGGGACCATGGTCAAGACCACGGAACAGGCGGCTGCCAACCTGCCCCCCGCCGATTTGGTCCTCTGGCCCGAGGTACCGGCTCAGGTGGCTTGCGACTGTGAGGATTTCCGTCGCGACCGTGTGGACGGGGCGGCCATGGCCTCGGGCGGTCCTGTACTGGTCGCCTGTATGGAGAACGACTACGGGAACAACCCTGTGGTGCGTCATGAAACACGGAGTGAGGACGGCCGCGGGGTCAGTGTAACCACCCGGAAAATAGACTCCATGTACAATGCCCTGTGGCTGGTGGACGGTGATGATTGCCGCATGGCCTATCGTAAGGTGAAGCTGGTCCCCTTTGGCGAACGGACTCCGTTCCAGGAGACGTGGCCGTGGCTCAGGGCCTCCGTGGGCCGGAGGCTGGAGTACACGCCGGGGCGGGGTCCGGTATTGGTGGAGCTACCGGACGGCAAAAAGGTGCAGCCGCTTATCTGCTTTGAGAGTGGCTTTGCCGAGCTTGCCCGGGTAGGCGTCAGCCAGGGGGCCCAGGTGCTGGTCAACGCTTCGGACGATGCCTGGTTCGTGAAGGCCAAGGCCGCGGAACTCCATCTGGCCCTGGCCCTGTTCCGGGCCGTGGAACAGCGCCGGCCGCTGGTCCGCTGCACCAACTCCGGCTATGGTGCGCATATCCGGGCCACAGGGGAAATCGTTCCCGGCAGTCTAACCGGGATGTATGAGCGCTCCTTCCGGCAGGCGCGTTTGCATTGTCCGGAGATGAAGACGGTATATGCGCGCCTGGGTGATGCATGGCTGTGGCTGCTGGCCGTTGTTGCAGGGTTTTTGCTGCTTGCGGCTGTATTCTCGCCCCGCTGAAGGCCGGTGCCACTGATATTTGCGCCAACACCGTTGGCATATTCTGGTTTTGCTGATACAGTGATGATAAACTGAAATATTTTATGCAGATTTATCAGGGTGTTATCTTTTGGAACGGTTTGTGCTGATAAAGATAAAAATATTGTTCGTAAATCTGTAACAAAAGGGGGAGCCATGACTATGCATCAAAAATCCGGTTTGAATTCATTCAAAATGGTACTCGCCGCCTGTCTGGCGGTTCTAACCTTGACTGGTGCGGCCTTTGCCGCCGAACGCGGGCCGGCGGAGACCTGCGAAAGGATGGATGATATCGAGGTTGACTGCATTGTCTGCGATACCGGCAAAGTAGTGGGCCAAGTCTCGGTAAAGGCCGAGTACGATCCGGAGCTTGAGGGCTGCATGAAACGGTATCGCCAGGCGCGGCAAAAATGCATCAAAAAATTTAACCTCCCCCGCAGCAACGCGGGCTGCAAGTGGGAGTATTCCTTGGCGAACACCAGGTGGGAGAGCCTTACGGGCGGCACTAAACAAAAGGGTATGTTCCCGAGCCGTTGCCAAAAGTAGGGTGTTTTTTAATCCCACTTTACCACGGGCATTAGGTTTGCATGGTCCTTTTTCCCATTATACGCTGGTCCATTTTTGGGTAATTCATAAGTCCGGGTATCTATGCTTGTTGCCTATAACCTGGTCCATGTTGAGGGTGGCTAGTCGTTAGTAAACTTAACGGGCTGTCTAAAATCCCCCAGCTGATGGAGCGATTTTAATCAGCCTCTGGGGTCAAAAACAAGCCGTCGGACTCGATCCGGACTCGCCGGGCTTTGTACAAGGCGCCAACAGCCTGTTTGTAGGTCTTCTTGCTGCAGCCGAAGAGGCCGTGAATGCGCTCCGGGGAACTCTTGTCCGTGACCAGGAGAACACCGTTATTTTGCTTCAGAACACGCAAAATGGTTTCCTTGGCCTCGAGCACCTTGTCGTAGCCCGGTTTCTGAAGGCTGAGGTCGATTTTGCCATCCATTCGCAGTGATTTGACATACCCCTTGATCCGCTGCCCGATTTCGATAGGTTCAAAGACTTCATTTTTATAGAGCAGCCCTAAGCAAAGTTTGTTCACAACCGCCCGGTAACCAATTTCGGAGCGGTCGATAATGATCATATCCACCTGTTCTCCTTCCTGGACATCAACCTGGCGGGCACTGAAGAATCGATCCAGCTTCGTGGAGGCAAAAATTCGGCGTCCAGACGGATCCAGGGTCACATAGACCAGATAACTCAGTCCCTTATGCATTGGTTCCAGCTGTTCGCTCTTGGGAACAAGAAGATCCTTCGGCAGCCCCCAGTCAAGGAAAGCCCCCACCGGATTGACATCAACCACCTGGAGCCGGACCAGGTCTCCAACCTGGGCCAGGGGCATTTGGGTTGTGGCAATCAGGCGATCGCTGGAATCATTGTAGAGAAAGGCCTGCAACTGATCACCCGCTTGGCAGCCCGTAGGCACATCCCGTGAGGGAAGAAGGATTTCGCCGAGTTCTTCGCCGTTTAGGTATGCGCCGAAGTCTACGAGTTTGACCACAGAAAAGGTGTTTATCTGTCCGATGTTCATTTTTTGATTCTATTCATTTTTGGGGCTGCTGGCAATGTGGGCAGGTTGTCCGGTCGGCAGGAGCCTGCTGCAGAGCCCGAAAATTTAGCCCTTGTTCAGCGCAGCCGGCGTGTTGGAGAACACAGTCCAAGCGTAGGCTCGGACGCAGCCGGTTTCGGGTGGAGCCTACGCACTCCTGCCGCGGCCTTTCATTTTTTCACGTCCCGCAGAACGTGGCCCGGACCGTCTCCTCCGGCCTGGGAGCTGATTGGTAGCTGCTGAAATTCTTCTGCTCTTGAAAGGGGTTTCGCTGGATCTTGTTTATCTGATGAAAGGGACTGAAGTCATCCCTTTGGCCCGCTTCAATGACCTCTTCGATCTTGTGGTTTCTGGGGATAAACACCGGATTCACCCGGTTCATCCGTTCCTGTACAGCCTTGGCTTCCAAGCCCTGCTGGTGAATCCGTTCTTGCCAGGGCCGGTAAAAATCCTGGAAAGCCTCGGTCCTTTTAAAGGATTCACAGCCATTATCCTGATCCACCAGCAGGGCTAGGGCGCGAAAACTCAGGGTATAATCGAGATTTTCGGTTTCCAGATACCGAAGCCATTTTTGGATGAGATCCCGATCGCGGGGCTGTTCGCCATCAAATATGCCCAATTTTCCCAGCATCTTTTCTGTATGCCTTTGCTCAAAAAAAGCGTGAAGGGCTTCCAGTTCCCGGTTCCACTCCCCGGTTTCTTTTTTTGATACATCCTGGTCCAGGAGAAGCAGGCAGTTGCCGAGTCTGGACAGGTTCCAGAGCGTTATTCGGGCCTGGTTGGAGTATGAGTACCTGCCGAACTGGTCGATGGAGCTGAAGACCTGATCAAAACGGAACTGGTCCATGAAGGCGCAGGGCCCGAAGTCGATGGACTCTCCGGCTATGGACATGTTGTCCGTGTTCATAACCCCGTGAATGAAGCCAAGAGCCATCCAGCCGGTCACCAGCTCCACCTGGGCTTCTCCCACCTTGCGGAAAAAGTGCAGATAGGTCTTAGAGTCGTTTTGAATCTCGGGATAATGTCTTTTAATGGAGTAGTCGGTCAACCGTCTGAGATTGTCCAGGTCCCGCTGGTAGGCAAAGTATTCAAAGGTTCCCACCCGGACATGGCTAGAGGCTACCCGGGTCAAGATAGCCCCGGGAAGAGCTTTTTCCCGGTGTACCGGCTCCCCGGTCTTGACCGCGGCCAGGGACCTTGTGGTGGGCAAGCCCAGATTGTGCAGGGCCTCGCTGACAATGTATTCCCGCAGCACGGGGCCAAGGGGAGCTTTTCCATCGCCGTTTCTGGAATAGGGGGTTCTACCGGAGCCTTTGAGTTGAATATCAAACCGGTTTCCGAATGGATCCAGCACTTCTCCCAGCAAGAGCGCCCGGCCGTCCCCGAGCTTGGGCACGAAGTTGCCGAATTGATGACCGGCATAGGCCATGGCAATGGGATCGGAACCGGGGAGCAACCGCTGGCCGCTGAAAAACTCCGCCAACTGCGTTTCCGAATGGCCCGTATCCCGGGCCCCTAATTGTCCGGCCAAATCGCTATTGAATTTGATGAGCTCCGGCTTGGGGACCCGAGCCGGAGTCGCCCGGGCATAAAATGCCTTTGGAAGGCGTGCGTAGGTATTGTCAAATTTAAACATGCTCTTTCTCACTTATTATATGTCCATTCCTCCTTTTATTTAATCATTGACCGGCCCCGTGCAAGGTGTTGTCTGCGAGGTGTGCTCCACGCCAATGTTTTGAGGTTATTTTACCCATTACGCGCCGGTCCTTTTTTGGGTAATTCACAGCCCCGGACATTTATGTTTATTAGTTATGCGCTGGTCCGGGGGTTGTCCAAGACCTGTCTTACAAAGTGTAGGCGCAGGGTCTTGCAGAGGCGGCAGTGTCGATGTGTGGTGTGCATGAAAATTTTAAGTTGCCCCAAGGAGATGATTTTTGTTACCCAAAAAAGGACCGGCGCATTTTGGGAAGGAGTTCTGGAATGGAGATAGAGGATGTACTGGCCATAGGGAACAAACAAAGGGTTTTTCGGGCCAAGTACAAAGTAGACCAGCCGGGTTTTGTCTCGCATATTACCCAACGTGCGGCAGGCAAGGAGCCGTTGTTTTTAGAGCAGGGCGACAACTTGCATTTTTTGGCGCTTTTAAAAGAAAATGCAGCCAAGTTTAACCTTGTGTATTATGCTTTCTGTCTGATGCCCAATCACGTGCATCTGCTGCTTAAGCCTCTGGAAGCCAATCTGGCTCAAGCCATGCACTCCATCTTCACCGGGTATGCCTCGTACTTTAACCGCAAATACCAACGCCGCGGGCATCTTTTTGGCGGGCGGTACCGCCAGGCCTTATGCCTGGCCCCTGATTATCTGCTCGCGGCCTCGGTATATATCCACCTTAATCCGGTCCGGGCAGGACTGGCTGAAACGGCTACCTCCTATCCTTGGAGTTCTGTGGCCTTGTATTGTGAACAACCGCGACAAAAGTCTTTTCTCGAACCGGGGTTGATTTTGAGCTTGCTAGACGATGACCCGGACGAGGCACGGCAAAAATACGCCCGCCTTGTGCACCATGAGCATGCTGATATCCCGGAAAATGCCCAGGAGAAACCGAAAGCGATTGAAAAATTCTGTGAAAGCCTGGGCGCCAAATTCCCTGGACTGTTTAGACGCTTGCAGTCTGCAAGTGCCGCACACCGCGAAACTGCCTTGCCGCTGGCTGCTACCCCTTCTCTTGAAACGCTCTTCTTCCAGTTCCCCACCGCGAGGGCAGTTGGCCCGGAAACCAGGCAGGCCAAACAATATGTGCTGCAGCAATTGTTGGCCCGTGGCTTCACCCGGAGCGATATAGCCGCGCGGCTGAAAATCTCCCGTAAGACCGTGTACAATCTTTTGCGTTCATAATTACCCATAACTGGCCGGTCCTGTTTTGGGTAAGTGGGAATCCCGGGCTGTTTAAGACATATCCCCCTCCGGCCAGAGTAGTGGGCCAGGTCTATGGCGGATGAAGTCCACATCCAACCTCGAGGACCCCGAAAGGTCTTCTGCGCTCCATCAGCCCGGCAGGTTTCCATGTCCTCCCCGATTCAGTCCCGGGATGTGTCCGTCCTGCTCCGGATGCGGATAACATGCCATTTATGGAAGCTGCCGTACCCGATAATGCGAAATGTATCATTGCCGGCAACCTTTTTCATTTGGATATAAGAGTCTTGTATTCCAGGGAATTTTATTCCCTGGTTTGCGAGCAGTAGAAACGGATGACCGGGGTTAGAGGGGCAAGTGCCAGCCCCTTTTACGTCCGCATGAATCGGCAGAAGCTTTTAAATATCGTCCTCTGCCGGAGTAATGGTGAACCGCCATTTGCAGTACATATCCTCCGGATGGGAGTCCGGCGGGGCAAAGACGCATTCTACACTTATCCGGGGATCGATCTCCCGGGCAAAGGCAGAGAATTCGCCGTGGTGCATGGCCTTGCATTTGTATTCGCCCAAGCCGTGCTTTTTGCGCCCCTCCTGGGCTGGACAGGAAGGAACGCTTAAAATCAATTCCCCGGCAGAGCGCTCCAGGCGGTAGTCGACCATCATGGTCCAGGCGAAGAGGTCAAAGGCCTGCAAAAAGCCGTCAAAGCCTGTTTTTTGAATGTTGAAGCGCTTTTTTATGTCCCGGGCCGCGAGCTTGCCCACCTTGGCCCAGACTTCGGCGTTTAGGTCTTCGGCAGCGGCCAATTCGAAGCGGTTCTCGGTAAAGATGAACCAGAAGGCGTCAGTAAGCCTGAGCTGCCAAAGAAGTGAGCGGACAAGTTCCTTTAGCTGGGCATTTGTCAATTCATCCAGATTCTGTCCGGGCATTGTGCCTCCCTTGTGTTAATATCCGAACCTGTTCAGACCGTTATCTGCTCCGCAGTCCTTTTAACAGAGAATTCAGGTGGGGACATCCCTTTACAACCCAGGCGTTATGTTGCTTATATATTTTGTTTAATGGCCTGTTTTGTAGGGATTAAAGGGGACAAGAAACCGGGTATGGGATTTGTCTATGCCCAAACCTCCAAGCCATTTTTGATCCATCCTTCTCGCCAGCTCGAAGACGCATTGGAGGCACCAGACCGCGGAAAAGAAAGGTATCTTATTCCCCGGGCCGGCCTTTTTCCCCCCAGCCGCGTAAATGGTAATAGTCGGTGATCATCTCCTTGATTTCTTTTTCTTCCAGCTTGTGCCCGGAGGGAAGGGCTTGCCGGGTCAATTTTTGCGGCAGGCGGTCCTCGGAGGGGTCCATGCCCTCGCGCAGGTTGAAACGCCGGGTCATGTCCACGATGTGCGCGCCCATGTGCTGCAATTTTTCCTTGTCCGCCTTGATGCCGGTTAAAAGGAAAATGAGTTCTTCCAGGACATCCCAGTTGTACATGTCCCGGTAAAAGCGGCAGAGGATAAGGGCGTCGAAAAGGGCCAGGCGGTTTTCGAAATCGATCAGCATCTCCGCCTTGCCCTCGATTTGCTCCGGAGGGATCATGCCCGAGAGTTCCGGTTTGTAGAAGGTGGTCCGCAGATGGCAGGCCCCGCGGGCGGTGGTGGCATAGGTGAGCCCCATGCCCTTCAAAACCCGGGGGTCGTATCCGGGCGGCTCCAGGCCCTTGACGTGCACGGCCTGGTCCTCCATGCCCCAGGCCCGGGCGGTCTCCCGGATTCCCCGGGCCAGAAGCGCCCCGATCCCTTCTCTTGCGGCCATATCCTTGATGAGCGCGGCGCACCCGTCCGGATCGTTGTACTCCACCCCGGTCTCGGCCCGGCCCTGGAGCCCGGCCTCGATTGCCAGGGCGCAAAGATTCCCGGCGGTGATGGTATCCACTCCCAACTGGTCGCAGAGGACGTTTAGAAACGCCACTTCCTCCATGTCCTCGATCATGCACAACCCGCCGAAAGCGAAGATGGTCTCGTATTCCGGCCCTTCCAGTTTGAGGCCCTTGTGCCGGCCGTGCATGATTTCCGCCTCCCGGGTGCAGGCCATGAAACACTTGGGGCAGGCCCGGGCCCGGACTTTTTGTCGGGCGTGATAGGTTTCCCCGCTCAAGTTCTCCCAGTGCTCGCAGGTGCCCTGGCTCCAGTACCGGGCGGGGAAGGCCCCGGCCGTATTCAGCATGGCCACCATCATGGTCGTTCCATAGCCCTTGTAGGCCTTGGTCCCGGGGTGCTCTTTGCCTTCCGTGCCGAATTCCCGGAAAAAGGCGGAAAGACCCTTTGGATCGTAGGGTTCCCTTTTGCGGTCCCCGGAGAAGACGAGCGCCTTTATGTTCTTGGCGCCCATGACCGCTCCCATTCCGCAGCGCCCGGCGCTTCGCCAGTAATCGTTTTTTATGACCGCGCAGGCGACCTGGTTTTCCCCGGCCGGTCCGATGACCATGGCCCCGGATTTGTCCCCTTTTTTTCCGGGGAGGAATTTTGCAAGCGCCCCGTCCTCGGTTTCCCGGGCGGGAAGACCCCGCAGATCATCCGCCGCATGAAATTCGCATCCGTTGGGGTGCACGGCAACGGTCAGCAGGGAATCCGCCCGGCCGGTTATTATGATTGCGTCGAATCCGGTGCTGTCTATGGCCTCCGGGGTTTT
>Ga0182238_1000539_pt1 | contig 11149 bp, 9 predicted proteins | sample hydfrates6_PW_90_FD_132439 | JGI IMG/M metagenome (GOLD analysis project Ga0182238, IMG submission 132439) | Subsurface microbial communities from deep shales in Texas, USA - hydraulic fracturing test 6_PW_90 | ecosystem: Environmental > Aquatic > Deep subsurface > Shale gas/oil reservoir >... | reverse complement strand
GAATCTCCTGAAAAAAGCGGTCAATCTCGTCGATTGGGACGTGGATATGGCGGAAAAGGGCGGGTTTTCCCATTACATGCACAAGGAGATCCACGAACAGGGGATGGTTCTGAGATCCACCCTCAAGGGTCGCGTTGCGGAGGGCAAGGTCGACCTTTCCGAAGAACTCGACTGGACGCCCGGGGATGCGGCCCGGTGGGACAGGATTCACATCATTGCCTGCGGGACGTCGTACTACGCCGCTCTCGTGGCCGAAAGGGCGTTTGAAAGGTGGACCGATCTCGATGTCAAGGTGGATATTGCGTCGGAATACCGGTACCGCCGTGTGAGATGCGATCAGAATACCCTCGCGGTGTTCGTCTCCCAGTCAGGAGAAACGGCGGATACGCTGGCGGCCCAAAGGAAGGCCAGGGCCGACGGGGCTCATTGCCTCGCCATCACCAACGTTCGGGGATCGACCCTTGCCAGGGAAGTTCACAGCGTCCTTTTGCTCAAGGCGGGACCCGAAATCGGGGTTGCCGCCACAAAAACCTTTACCGGCCAGGTGGCGACCCTGTTTCTTGCGGCCCTGTATCTGGCTCGCCTCAGGGGGACCATCACTGAAGACGAGGAGGAGCGTCTTTCAACGGAATTCCTCCAGATTCCCTACAAGGTGGAGAAAGTCCTCGAGAACGAGAAAGACATTCTTCCCATTGCGAAAGCGTATTCCGACAGGTCGAATTTCCTGTTCATCGGAAGGGGCGTTTCATTTCCCGTTGCCCTTGAAGGGGCTTTGAAACTCAAGGAAATCTCCTATATCCATGCCGAGGCGTACGCCGCCGGAGAAATGAAGCATGGCCCCATCGCGTTGCTGGAGCCCAGGGTGCCCGTGGTGGTCGTGAGCCCGAGGGACAGCATGTATGAAAAGACCTTGTCGAACATCCAGGAGGCGAGAGCCCGGAATGCGCCGGTCATCGGCATTTGTACAGAGGGGGACAGTCTCGTGAAAAAACAGGCCGAGGCCCTCGTAGAGGTGCCATGGACCGACGAGGAGTTCAGTCCCTTTCTGACGGTCGTGCCTTTGCAGCTTCTCGCATTCCATGTCGCAAAGATCCTCGGGAAGGAGATCGATCAACCGAGGAACCTGGCGAAAAGTGTCACCGTGGAATAAGAAGACGAATAAGCGAAACGGGAGTCCGCAAAAGGCGGCCGGTGCCTACCGGGTATCGGCCGCCTTCAACGGTTCACGGGTGGATGGAAAATAAAGACGCAGATGGGTAATCTTTTCCAGAGCGGTGTCGTTCCTTCCTGTGGCTTCCGGCATCCATTCCCAGGGGCCTCCGCTGATCCGGGCGAGGACAAGGGATCTGCGTCCGTAGGTTGACCAGAGATCCCAGAGTTTTTCGCCGGCGGCGGGGCCTGTGACAAAACCGGAAGAAAAGAGGGGCTCCCTGCCTGTGAAGGTTCCCTTGTCCGGAGCCACGATGAGCCATTGGGACAGTTTCCATGCGCTGTCCATTTCCGGCGACGCGGCATGTGCCAGCGGCAGAATCTGAAACCCTCCGATGATCCCTTCCGGTGACGTGCTGACATCAACGACGCCCGGGTGATTTGCCCTGATCCTGCCCGTTCGCTGGAACCGGGTTCCGCCGAAACGTCCGCACCCGGCAAGTGGACGGACGATCCTGCCCAAAAGCCGGGGGCCCGAGTCGGTCCACGCGGTGATGCGTCCGCCCGGACGGTTTTCGAATTCGACGTACCATGGCGTCTGCTGCGGAGCCACCATGATTTCCACTGTCGACGTCGTCACTCCGGCCTTTGGCTTTTCATCTTTGGAAGCGTTTTTCCTGAAGATTACAGTGCTTCCCACAGGCGGGGCCCATGCACCAAACAGGCCTCGCCCAGGCGGGATGTCAGTGAGGTAGAAGGCTTTTTCTCCGGCAGCCGGTGCAAAGGTGTCTTTCGGGAGGATGCTGACGGTCCGTCCCCGCCCGTCCTCGATATCAACAAGAATGTGGATGGCGTTGACCGCAGTTGCCACAACTGTGCCCGGCTTCCCCCATTTGGCGGCCGTGAAGGCAGGCCATCTGGTGGATGACGGCAGGGAAACCACCGATCCGAGATGCAGCGATCCGCCTTGATTCCTCACCGCTGTGATGTTTCCGTCGGGTACGGCCTCGATGACGATTCTGTACCCCTGCGTGTCTGCTGCGGCTCCTTCGGCGACTGTCAGGGCCAGAAACGCAAGACTGACGAGGATTCCCGACACTATACGTTTTCCGAAAATCTCTTTCATCATCTTTCGTCACCGGCTTTCATCTTTGCTTTCCTCAGGGGCTTTTTGTCTGCCCTTTGCCATCTGAAGCTTTCTGCCTTTGCAGAGAATGATCGCGATGAGGAATGATGCCGGGATCATGACGAGGCCCGCAAACCAGGTGATCCGGAAAAGGGTGAAAGCGGCGAGGGCGAAAAACAAAAACAGGAAAAGGTAAAAGACGACTGACCTTGAAGATCTCCGCTTCCCGGCCCAAATCCCTGCGATGCTGATCATTACCAGAAGTGCCGCCAGAGCAAGCCAGAGGATCTCCATGAAGGCGACGGATCCTAATGAATCTGCGGTTTTTCCCTGCGGGCGCAAGCCGCGCACAGACCGTACAGATACACTTGAACACCTGTGACACTGTGTGGTGTGCTCTCCTTGAGGCTTTCGACGATCTGGTCGTCTACCGGAAAGTCGGAAAGGCCTCCGCAGCGGTTGCATTGAAAATGTCCGTGAACCTCGGGATTCGGGTCAAAGAATACCCGCTTGTCGTCTATGGTGATGATCTGGATGAGCCCCGCCTGCTCGAGAAGCTGGGCGGTACTGTAAATCGTGGCGAACGAAATGGTGGGAAAGGCCTTTTGCATCTCACGGTAGATCTGTTCCGCAGCAGGGTGATCCTTTCTGCCCTCCAGAAGTCGCAGTATGCCGACGCGTTGCGACGTAATCTTGGCTCCGGTATCCTTCAGCTGTTCTATTGCTTCATCGACATTCCACATTGCCTGTCCCCCAATTGGGAAATCTTTTGGTTACTCCCGAGAAGTATATAATACTTTCGGGGAGTTTGCGAACGCAAGATACAGGTAATAATCATCCACTGTTCATGCCTTGACAGGGTCCCGGCATGAAAGGCTATAATTGCTGCGCCTGTGATGGGGTGTAGCCAAGTTGGCAAGGCAGCGGACTTTGGATCCGCGATCGCTGGTTCGAATCCAGCCACCCCAGCCAATTGTCCGTGTACGGGGGAAGCCGAGGCTTCCCCCGCTTTACGTGTTTTGCAGAAAAAGCGTTCCTTGTAGTAGAGTGTATTGGCCTGCTGCCTGAAAGGAATGCGAAAAGGGGGCTTCCAGGATGCAGGGGAAGGGTACTGGTGCACTGGTACTTGCCGCGGGAAAGGGAACGCGGATGAAAAGCGGGACACCGAAGGTCCTGCTTCCGATTCTTGGAGAACCCCTCCTGTGGTATGTTCTTGAAAACCTGTCGGGAACTCCCGTGGACAAAAAGGCAGTAGTCGTCGGGCATGGACGGGAACGTGTCGAGGACTATGTACAGGAGGCATGGCCCGAAACGGAAATCTGCGTTCAAAAGCGGCAGAACGGGACCGGACATGCCGTCATGAGTGCAGGTGACTGGCTTCGCGGGCTGGAACACGTGATTGTGCTTCCAGGGGATGTCCCGCAGCTTTCGAGCCGGTCGGCAGGTTGGCTTTTGAAAGAGCATGTCGCCGGCAACGGGGCCTGTACCTTTTTCGGTTTCCGGCCTGACGATCCGTCCGGGTACGGCAGGGTTATCGAAAAAGACGGCCTGGTAAGGGTCGTCGAGGAACGGGACGCTACGGAAGATGAGAAGAAAACCCCCGTAGCGAACAGTGGTGTTTACGTCTTTCGTGTTCCGGACCTCCTGGAGTGTCTCCAGGGACTTGGAAGGGAGAATGCCCAGGGGGAATACTATCTCACCGATGTCGTCGAGTCGCTGTCACGGACAAAGGCAGGGGCGAAGATGGTCCTGATCGATGATGCCGATGAGGTTGCCGGTGTCAACGACCCCGTCCAGCTTGCCCGGGCGGCGGAGAGAATACGGGATTGTATCCTCGACAGGCACATGAGAGCCGGAGTGCGCTGTGCCGATCCCCGAACGGTGTACATTGGTCCGAAAGTGCAAATCGATCCGGATGTTTCCATCGATCCCTTCGTCCAGATATACGGCGGGAGTAAAATCGGTCGCGGAAGCCGGATTGGAAGCCATTCGCTTCTTCGGAAAGTTCAATGCGGCAACGACGTTACCATCACCGGGCATGTCGATGTGAGGGAAAGTTCACTGGCCGACAGGTCCGTCATCGGCCCTTTCTCGCATATCCGTAACGGGAGCGAGATCGGCGAGGGTGCAGTCATCGGCAAGTTCGTGGAAGTCAAGAACAGCAGGATAGGCAATGATGCCAAGGTACCTCACCTGTCATACATGGGAGATGCCGATGTCGGCGAGAGGACGAATGTCGGAGCCGGTACGATTACCTGCAATTATGACGGACAAAAGAAGCACGAAACCCGCATCGGAAAGGACTGTTTCATCGGGAGCGACACCATGCTCGTGGCGCCCGTGGAACTGGGAGACGGTTCGTTCACCGGTGCAGGATCGGTCATCACGAAGGATGTTCCGGAAGGCAGCCTGGCCGTCGGAAGGTCCAGGCAGACGAATATAGAAGGATGGGCACATCGGAAAAAGAAGCAGGGGGGGCAATCCTGAATGGTATCAAAACTTCGTGAAATCAAGGTGTTTTCCGGAACGTCGCACCCGGCCTTCACCGAAAGGATTTGTGAAAGCCTCGGCATCAACGTCGCTTCGGCCAGGCTTTTCAGGTTTTCAGACGGCGAAACTGGCGTGTCGGTGGAGGAAAGCGTCCGCGGTGCTGACGTCTACGTTGTTCAGCCTACATGCCACCCCGTCAATGAAAACCTGGTGGAACTTCTCATCATGCTCGACGTGCTCCGGCGGGCATCGGCCTACAGAATCAATGTGGTAACGCCATATTTTGGATATGCAAGGCAGGACAGAAAGACCAAGGCGCGTGAACCGATCACGGCAAAACTCGTGGCCAACCTGATCGAGAAGGCCGGAGCCGATCGACTCATCGCCGCGGATCTTCATGCAGGCCAGATCCAGGGGTTTTTCGATGTTCCCGTCGACCACCTGACGGGCACTCCACTGCTTGCATCCCATTTTCGGGAGATCCTCAAACAGGAGATAGATGAGGGACGAGTCGTCGTCGTTTCACCGGATATCGGAGGTGTCGTTCGGGCGCGGAGATTTGCGGTGCACCTCAACACCGATCTTGCCATCGTTGACAAAAGGAGGTCCCACGAAGTTGCGAACCTGAGCAAGGTAATGGAGATTATCGGCCATGTGGATGGAAAAGTCGCCATCCTGGTCGATGACATCATCGACACTGCGGGGACCATGGTCCAGGCGGCGGAGGCATTGCTGAACAGGGGCGCGGAAAAGGTCTACGCCTGCGCAACTCACGGTGTACTTTCGGGACCGGCGGTGGAAAGGATAGGCCCGTCGCCCATCGATCGACTGGTATTGACAGATACGATACCATTGCCCAAAGAGAAACAAATCGATAAAATCACAACATTGTCTATCGCACCGCTTTTTGCGGAAGCCATCAGCAGGATACATTCCGACCATTCCGTCAGCATTCTTTTCCGCTAGATGGCAGTCTAAACAGGCTGGATTGAGAATCTCTAAGGAGGAAGAGTCATGACATCGTCTTCTGTCAAACTGACACTGAAAAAACGGAGCAAGACCGGCAAGGAAGTGAGCAAGAAACTTCGTGCCGGAGGAGTGATACCGGCTGTCTTCTACGGCCCCGAGCTCGATGAAGCCATTCCGGTAATCGTGGAGTCGAAAAACGTCCTTCAGTATGCCAACTCCCCGCACTGGGAAACTGTCAGGATCGACGCCACGTTGCCTGACGGCAGTGAGGAAATGTGCCTCATGCGCGACGTCCAGAGGGATCCCCTGACTGGAGATGTGCTTCATATCGACTTCCTCCAGCTGCTGTCGGGGCACAAGGTATACGTCAACGTCCCTGTCGAGGTCAGCGGAAGGGAACACTGTGTCGGCGTCAAGCAGGGCGGCGTCTTCGAGCAGGTCATACACGAGCTCGAGATGTATGTGCTTCCGAAGGAAATCCCCGATTCAATCGTCGTGGACGTATCGGAACTCGGAATCGAGGACGCTGTCTACGTCAAGGACCTTGAGCTTCCGGAAAGCGCCGCCATCGAGCATGATCCGGAGTCGGCCGTCGTCATGGTGACCTACGCCACGATGCCCGAACTGCCCGAGGAAGAAGAGGAAGAAGAGGCGGAAGAAGGCGAAGAAATGGAAATCGAAGTTGTCGGCAAGGGCAAGGCGAAAGAGGAAGAGGAAGAGGACCAGGAAAAAGAGGACTGACGCCGGGTGCGGCTCATACTGGGGTTGGGGAATCCGGGACTGCAATATGCCTGGACCCGGCACAACGTCGGCTGGCTTGTTCTCGATGCGCTGCTGGATGATATCGGTGAGGTCCCGTCAACGGAAACCAGACGTCTCCGGCGTTGGGGTCCCCTTGTGATAGAAGGCAGGGAGGTTCTTCTCGTCAAACCCCTGACTTACATGAACAGAAGCGGCCTGGTTTTTCATGAGCTTTCAGAAGAACTGATGCAAGATCCAGGGAAAATACTTGTCGTCTACGATGACATCGCTCTTCCTTTCGGCAGACTACGTCTGCGAAAGAGCGGCTCGGCCGGGGGACATAACGGCATGAAATCAGTTCTTTCGGTTCTCGGAACTTTGGACGTTCCGCGCCTGCGCATCGGCATAGCGGGCGCGGATCATCCGGGGGATGTGGCAGGATACGTGACATCCCCCTTTCGTCGTTGGGAGTTGAAGCGGCTCCCATCGATTCTTGACAGGGCCGTTGATGCGCTTCGCCTGTGGGTTGCCGGAAAATTGGACGAAGCCATGCAGCGGGCCAATGCACCGGACCTTCTCGAGGAAAACGGAGAATCTGAAAGGAATTGATTGTGGCGGGGGCGGGCCCTCGCCATGTTTCTTTTTGGGGAGTGCTGAAATGAAGGAAGTTCCACAGGTTCGGTCTGCACAGGAAGCCCTGGCCTATCCGCAAGGTCCTGCTGCCGGAAGCCGGCGTGTCCATGTTGGAGGAAAAACAGCTTCCTGGGCATGGTTCTGCAGGGATGTGGAGGGGCCCTTGCTTTTCCTCATGCCGGACAAACGGATTCTTCAGGAATTCGTTTCAGACTGGGCAGCCCTCCATGGGGACAGGGAAATGATCATCCTTCCCGAGCTCCCGCTTTGGATCGATGGATTCAGGAACGAAGCCCTTCGAGTCAGGCGCGGTGAAATCCTGGAAAAGTGGAAGAAGGAAGAGAGCCTTCTCGCAGCCACACCTGCTGCGCTCATGACCCCCTTCAAGGTCTCTACGGGTTCGTTTCCGATTGTCGTTGGAGAAAGTCCGGGTCGGGATACCCTCCTGGAATGGCTCGCCTCTTCGGGATACGAAAGAACGGATCTTGTCTGGCATCCAGGACAATACGTCAGTCGCGGCAGCATCGTGGATGTTTTTGATCCCGCCTGGAAACTTCCCCACCGTGTTGAATTTTTTGATGATCGCATCGAGAGTCTCCGGCTCTTCAGAACCGAGGACCAGCGAAGCGTCGCCCCCATGAAAGAATCCTTTTTTCATGGGCTCAGGGGTGCTTCGGACGTAGCTTTTTCCGAACTGGTGCCTGAAACCACGCGGATCGTCCTTTTCGAGCCTGACAAGATTGAAACCCAGGCCGACTCTGCCTGGTGGCTTCTCGAGGAGATGATGGAAAAGGCCGGCATTCGGGAAGGACAGTCATGGAATGAAGTCAGGAAAGAACTGGACATCCTTGATTGCCTGGAAATCAGCGGCATGCTCAAGGGGGCGAGGTTGCACTCGTTCATGGCCGAACTGCCTGATTTCCGGGGGGACAGGCGGGCTCTTTGGAATTTTCTCGAATACTGGAAAGAGCAGGGATACAGCGTCACAATCTGCTCAGGTGCGGGAAATACCCCCCTTCTGGAAAGCCTGAAAGATGTGCAGGTGAGGGAGCGGAATCTCTCGGCCGGGTTCATCGATCACGGAACTTCCAGTTTGTTCCTTTCCGATGGTGAGCTGTACGGTGTCATTCCCCCTCCCCAAAGCGATCCTGTCGAGCCCGGGCCGCCTGTGGAATGGGACGAAAGCGTACAGAAGACGGACTATGTCGTCCATGAGGACTACGGGGTGGCGAAAAACAGGGGCATCGATACCATTGTGGCCGACGGGATGGCGAGGGATTGCCTGATACTTGAATTCTCGGACAACAAGAGGCTGCTCGTGCCCCTTGTCCAGATCCACAAGATCTTGCCCTATCAAGTATCTCCCGGTGAAGAGGTGTCCCTGGACAGCCTTGGCGGAAAGTCCTGGAAGCGATCCGTCAATCGGGCAAGGGAGCAGGCCAGGGAATCGGCCGAGGCGCTGATGGGTCTCTATGCGAGGCGGGAGACCCTCCGGGGATACAGCAATGGCCCTGACGGACAGCTGGCCGAGAGCATCGAGGCGAACTGTCCGTTCCAGCTGACTGCGGACCAGGCCAGGGCAATTGAAGACGTGAAGCAAGACATGGAACGGCCGCAGCCCATGGATCGTCTCTTGATCGGTGATGTCGGATTCGGAAAGACCGAGGTCGCTCTCAGGGCTGCCGTCAAGGCCGTGGAGAACGGTCGCCAGGTGCTTTTTTTGGTCCCCACCACGCTTCTTGCCGAGCAGCACATGACGACATTCAGCGCCCGATGCGACGGTCTTCCGGTGAATGTAAGGATGCTTTCACGCTTTGTCCCTTCCCCCGAGCAACGGTCAATCATAGACGATGTCTCGGCGGGGCGGGTGGACATCCTCATCGGGACCCACAGGTTGCTCCAGAAGGACCTGCAGATGAAAGAACTCGGTCTTGTCATTATTGACGAAGAGCATCGTTTCGGGGTGTTTCACAAGGAGTACGCCAAGTTCCTGCACCCCGAGGTGGATGTGCTGTCCATCACGGCCACGCCGATACCGAGGACACTGCACATGGCCATGGGCGGGCTCAGGGACGTTTCTGTTCTTTCCGCCCCGCCCCACAGGAAGCGTCCCGTGCTGACCTCTCTCGGCGAATGGGACGAGGGGCTGGTTCGGCAGGCGGTCAGGCGAGAGACGGCAAGGGGCGGACAGGTCTTTTTCGTTCACAACAGGATACGAACCATCGAACATGTCGCAGCGCGGCTCAAGGAACTTTTTCCCGACCTGGCCGTCGATATCGCTCACGGGAGAATGAATGAACGCCGGCTTGAAAAGGTGATGCAGAGGTTCCGCAAAGGCGAAACGCAGCTGCTTGTATGCACCACGATCATTGAAAGTGGCCTCGATCTCCCGAGGGTGAACACACTGATCGTCGACGAGGCTCAGGATCTCGGTCTCGCGCAGATGTACCAGTTGCGTGGCAGGATAGGCCGTCGTGAAGAGCAGGCTTTCTGTTTCCTGTTTTATCCCTCCGAGTCGTCCCTGACAGCGGAGGCGAGGGAACGTCTCGAGGCCGTCTCCGAAATGACGGAGCTCGGTTCCGGCTACAAGCTGGCCAGGAGGGATCTCGAGATACGCGGCGGGGGCCAGCTGATTGGAACGAAACAGCACGGACGGATCGAACGGGTGGGTTTTACCCTGTACTACAGGATGCTCGAGGAGGAAGTGGCGAAACTCAAGGGTGAAGAGGCACAGGGAAAGACGCGCGTGGAATTTCAGTTGCCCCTCAGGCTTCCGGCCTCATACATTCCCCAGTCCAATGTCCGGGTTACCCTCTTTCGCCGTCTGCTGAGGGCATCGGAAACGGAAGAAGTGAAGGCTATAGAAGAGGAACTCAGGGACCGTTTCGGACCCGTTCCGGATTCCGTGGCAAGCGTCCTTGCCCTGGCGAGACTCAGGCTTGCGGGCAAAAATCATGGTATAGAATACGTGAGGTGCACCGAGGCGGAAACGGTGTTGTTCGGTGCCACAGAGGAACTTGGCTCGGGTCTGGACCGAAGAAGGTGGCATAGGGCAAGCAGTGGCCGGCTGCGCGGGCCTGGAGGCTACAAGGGGATGATCGAACTCGACAGGGTCCTGAAGGAACTCGAAAGGTCCGACGAGGGCAGGGAGGATGTACGCCATGGACACTACCGGTGAAAAACTGCTCAGACTGATGGATGTGCTCAGGAAGCTCCGGGAACCCGGAGGATGTCCCTGGGACCGGGAACAGACGATGGAGAGCCTCAGGCCCTGCATCATTGAAGAAGCCTACGAACTGATCGAGGCGATCGATTCCGGTGATGGAAACATCATCGCCGAGGAATGCGGGGACAACCTGCTTCAGGTGGCCTTCATTGCGAGAATCGCCGAGGAAGAAGGAAGTTTCGACCTTGGCGGCGTTCTGGATATCCTTGTGGAGAAGCTGATCCGCCGCCATCCTCATGTGTTCGGAGACGTCTCCGTCACCGACAGCGAAGGAGTAAAGAAGAACTGGGAGCAGATCAAACAGGAGGAACGACGGGCCAGGGACAGGGATCATTCCATTCTTTCGGGGGTTCCGAAAAGCCTCCCGGCCCTTGTACGGGCCTTCCAGATCCAGGAGAGGGCCGCCAAGGTCGGCTTCGACTGGCCCGCCGGTGATGTTTCCCCCTTGCTTGAGAAGATCGACGAGGAACTCGAAGAGCTTGCCGAAGCCCGCAGATCGGAGGACATGGAGCGAATCAGGGAAGAAGTGGGAGACCTGTTGTTTGCCGTCGTCAACCTGGCGAGGCACCTCGGAGTCGATGCCGAATTCAGTCTCCAGGAGACGAATAAAAAGTTCACCAGGCGTTTCGGGTTCATAGAAAAAACTGTCGAGGGAGGCTCGCGGGACTGGTCGGAATACAGCCTTGACGAACTTGAGAACCTCTGGCAGAGGGCCAAGACCAGGACCTGAGGTAGCCTGGAGGATGCGGAGAGTATAGAATCGAGGAAGCGTGGTACCGGTGAATGACGATCTGGAACGAGGAGGTATCCTGATG
>Ga0182238_1000538_pt1 | contig 11150 bp, 9 predicted proteins | sample hydfrates6_PW_90_FD_132439 | JGI IMG/M metagenome (GOLD analysis project Ga0182238, IMG submission 132439) | Subsurface microbial communities from deep shales in Texas, USA - hydraulic fracturing test 6_PW_90 | ecosystem: Environmental > Aquatic > Deep subsurface > Shale gas/oil reservoir >... | reverse complement strand
GAAAACCACAGGGAATACCTGGACCTCGTGACGGACTTTCTGACAAAGGTCGCCGGGTAAGGACAAAGGGCCGGATTGCTGTATCCGGCCCTTTGTTTGCCGTTTCCGCTACGTCTTCAGGGTCCACCCGAGACCGAGAAACTCCAGGGTTTCACCGGTGGGGCGCCCGTCGCAGTCCCAGCCGCGGGCCGCGTAGTATTCGTCGAGCATTTCACCGTACCGCTTCGTGACGCACGCCGGTTCTTCACTGTAGTACCCGAAGGCCGGCTGCTTGAGGACCTTCTCGGGAAGCATATCATCGGCGCGGGTCACGCCCTCGCGGACGTTGAAAAGCCGTTGCAGGGTATAGGTCCGGCTCCCTGCCTTGAGGAGATCTTTCCCGGTGACGGTCCTTCCTGTCAGGGCCGTCATCATTTCGGCCATGTCGTCAACGGTCACGCCGGAATAGGCATAGAACTTGCAGGTGCCCAGCATATCCGGGAGCATGCCGAAATCATGGAGAATCTTGACGGCTTCTCCTTTTCCGGGTTCGTCCCAGCGGTCGATTCCGGCAGGGTCGGGAAGCCCGTAGGGCAAAAGGCCGAAATCGGCCTTCCCTGCATCCCAGGCCATCCCCTCGATGGGATGAATATGGTTCATGCCCGTGTTGCCGACGCCGTAGGAGAGGCCAAGGGCCTTCCCGGAGCGCGGGTCGTGAGCGGGACCTTCAAGTCCCTTCACGTGAACGGCCAGGCTTTCCGCGCCGCCTCCGATCCGCTTCGCAGCTTCCCGCGAGCCCTCGGCCAAAAGGTCTCCGAGGCCTTCCCTGCGGACGATCCGTTTCAAAAGATCCAAGGCCCCTTCCATGTCACCCCATTCGAGGGTGCGGCCATTGTTGTCGGAAGGATCTATCAGTCCCTGTTCGAAACAGTCCATGGCAAAGGCGATGACCGAACCGGCGGAAATGGTGTCAATCCCCATCTCGTTGCACACCCGGGAGGCATGAACGGCGGCGTCGACGTCCTCGTTCAAAAGATACGAGGTGAAGCTGGACATGGTCTCGTACTCACAGCCTTCGTGGGCGGGCGTCTTCCAGGGGCCTTCTGTCACCTGGGCCACTCTTCCGCACCGAAGGACGCAGCCCGTGTAGCATCCTCTGGCCTCGATGAAGTTCTTTTTCCGGAAATGGTCGAAAAGCTCCGGCCCCTTTCCCCAGGAGTTGGCCGCCCAGTTTTTCGTCGGCCAGTCTCCGGACTTGTCGGCCCGGGCCAGTTCGCCCGTGGTTCCCTCTTTCGCCCAGACAGCGTTGGACGGGTCGTCCACGAGGCGCTTCGTTACTCTTTTCACCGTTTCCCTGAAGGCGTCCTCGTCAGCCACGGGAACGGAGGCCTTCCCCCTGACGGCAAGGGCGAGGAGGTTCTTCGCCCCCATGACGGCACCTCCGCCGCTTCGTCCCGCGGCCCTGGATCCTTCGTCACCGAACATGACCGTGGCATAGCGGACCTTGTTCTCCCCCGCCGGACCGATGACGGCCGTCTCGAAATCAGCGCCGATGGAGTTCTTGAGGACCCTGACCCGCTCCGAAACGGGTCGTCCGGCCAGGTCACGGGCAGGACGAAGGGCAATCTCGTTTCCGTCCACAACGAGACAGACCGGCTTTTCCGAAACGCCGGAAACGACCACGGCATCAAAGCCCGCCTTGCGAAGCATCCCGCCGAAATCGCTTCCGCTCCTGGATTCGGCCCATATCCCCGTGAGAGGTGACTTGAAACACAGGTCGATGCTTCCCGATCCCGGCGCACCGGTCCCCGTGAGCGGTCCGGTGGCAAAAACCATCAGGTTCTCCGGGCCCAGCGGATCAGCGCCCCGCGGCATTCCGGAGTAAAGGATTTTCGCCGCCAGTCCCGCTCCGCCCAGGTACAACCGCGCGTCTTCTTCATCAAGAGGTTCGAGCGACCACGTTCCGGCTGTCAGGTCGATGTGGAGGATCTTTCCTGCATATCCGTCCAAACGGCTCATCTGTTTCCCCCCCCCCAAAAAAATAAAACAATGGCGGTGGAACTTTCCCACCGCCATGAATGTATCACAAGCTGGTCCTTCTCTGTCCTCAGACCCTTCTGAGCGTCACGGACCATGAGGAAACGAGATTTCCTTCCCTGAGTAACGTCCCCCTGTTGATGTAGACATCCCCGTCGATGAACCGCAAGTACTCCATTCCCGTGCAAGCGACGTCGTCGCAGGTGAAGTGGGACAGAATGGAATCGCCCACCACGGTGAACGTGCCTCCCAGTGTCCCCAGGGCCGGGTTTTCCGAAGACCAGGACGTGATGTCCCGGCCATTGAAGGGTTCGATGACGTAACGGTTTTCGATCCGCCGGGGTACCTCGCCCTCGATTTCCATGAAGCCTTCCATAATCCAGTGATTCTCCCCATGGCTAATTCGGGTTTCGCCCCTGACGGTTACCGTCAGGCCTTCCGCGTCGCGGAAAAAGCCTTCCGCTTTCCACCGTCCTTCCTCAAAAAGAAAGGTATGACCCATTTTCGATACCGACGGCATGCATGCCCCTCCAGACGGGACTGGTTGTCCTCATTCGTGTATTTTATCACGAACTGCGCCGGTTATCAGGGCATGGAGACCCCGTCGGCGAAAAAGAGGCCCCTGCGACGGAGCGAACCGCGACGGAACCGGATGACATTGCCGGAAAACGACATCCCCTCAGGGACCCAGAGGGTCACATCCCCCCCGGATACCGGGCGGTACCCTGTGAGGTCCTTCGGTCTGCCGCCCTTCACGAGGGCTTCCCGACAGGTCCGTCACCCACCTGTGGGGACGACGACAAGGTGGGCTTCTCCGCTTTCACCGAAAACTTTCTTTACGTCCTCATCAAGTTCGATTCGTTCCTGTGACATGTCTTCCCCTTCCGGAACCGTCAGGACAACCGGTCATCCAGCATGGCCCCCACGTCGGCCTGGAGGGCCGTCTTGGCGCACAGGCCCAGAATCCCGCGGTCGACTTTCGCCGGCGGCGGCGTCCATTGCCTGAGCCGGTCGTCGATATCTTCCTGGGGGATACCCAGGTCAACCCGTCTGGATGGAATATCGATGACTACGGGATCGCCATCCTCCACCACGGCCAGAGGTCCGCCAACGGCTGCTTCGGGGGCCAGATGGCCAATGGCCGCCCCCTCTGTGAAGCCGGAAAAGCGACCGTCTGTGACGACGAAAACTTCGGTCCCGAGGCCGAGTCCCACCAGCGCATCGGTGGTCATCATCATCTCACGCATGCCCGGCGCACCGCGGGGCCCTTCGTAACGAATGACCACCACGTCGCCCTTTTTGACGGTTCCGGACACCACGGCTTCATACGCCTCGTCGTCGGATGAAAAGACCCTGGCCGGACCGCTGAAGGTGCGCCGTTCGGCGGGGATGGTCGTTGTCCGGCAGATGGCCCCCGAGGGCGCCAGGTTGCCGCGGATGACGGCGATGCCTCCCGATTCGAAGACAGGGTCATCCACAGTGGAAAGGACATCATGGTTCGATGAACGGAATGTGTTCGCGATTTCCCCGGTTGTCACGCCGGCCACGGTTTTTGCCGAAAGGTCGAGCAGGTCCCGGAGTTCTCCCAAGACGGCCGGGACGCCTCCGGCCTTGTACAAATCGATGACCGTCGCTTTCCCCGTGGGGATGACCCCGGAAATGACGGGGACCTCACCGGACAGCCTGTCGAAGTCGTCCAGTGACAGGTCGATCCCCAGTTCCCTGGCGAAGCTCAGCAAATGGAGCACGCCGTTGGTGGATCCGGCGATCCCCAAAAGGGCGGTCACGGCGTTCAGGATATTGGCCCTGGTGAGGATGTCCTTCGGTGTGACGCCTGCTTTCACGAGATCCACGATGCGTCGTCCCGTCTGGGTGGCAAAGCGCAGCTTCTCCGCCGAGACGGCCGGTGACGCCGAGGAGCCCGGCAGGGCCATTCCCATGGCCTCCATCAAAATCTGCATGGTATTGGCCGTCCCCATGAGGGCGCAGGCTCCAGGGCCCGGGCAGACGTGGTTTTCGAGGTACCTCATTTTCTCCGCCACGTCCTCCTTCCCGTGCCGTGCGCCGAAGACGAGCTGGTCCAGTTCGGACATGACGGCCTGCCGGCCCTCGAACTCGCAGGTCTGCTGCGGTCCCCCGGACAGAAATATGGTGGGAAGCCCCGTCCTCAACGCCCCGATGAAAACGCCGGGGATGATGCTGTCGCAGGAGGCCAGCACCACGAGGCCGTCCAGCAGCTGGACGTTGGCCATGATTTCCACCGACGAGGCGATCACGTCGCGGATGACCAGTTCGTACCTGAGGTGGGGCGTCCCGATGGGCACGGCCCCGCAGGTGGCGATGGTCCGGAACTCGAAGGGCGTGCCCCCCGCCTGCCAGATCCCGGCTTTCACCTGCCGGGTGAGGCTGTCGAGGTGGACGTGCCCCAGCCCGGCGTCATTCGCCGGATTCACGACTCCGATCAGGGGCTTGGAAAGATCCTCGTCATCGTAGCCGCACCCCTTGTAGATGGCACGCCTCGAGGCGGCGGCGTCAGTGGAAAACAGCTCTTGTTCCCGTGAACGGTAGGACATCTCTGCTCCTCCTTTTTCCCGAACCATGTTGATTCATCCGTCCTTGTTCAAGGCCTCCCGCGCAAGGCGGATGACTCCTTCGCCCACATTGTCAGCCACATCGTCCACGGCTTTCATGAGACGGCGCTTGCGGGACTGCTCTTCCCTTGTGAAAAGAGAAATCTGCACCTGACGGGCCGGGACAAGGTCACGGAGGATGATGCTCACCCTCCGGAAGGCATATCCTTCGCGATAGACCTGCCGCAGACCCCTTTCGGCAGCCTTCGCCAGTTCAGGGGTGTAGTCCGTCGCCTCGGGCAACCGGACCGTCGTGGTTGCACTGTGTTGAGGAAGATCCCGCCGGTACGGATTGGTCTCGATAGAGACCTGGACAGCCCTGCACAGGAGATCCTCTTTCCGAAGCGTCCGCGCCGCATCGGCGACATAGTCGGTCGCCGCCGAGAGGAGCCTGTCGAAGGCTTTCACGGGCACGCCGAAGGCCGGCGCCACCTGGATGCTCTTGTGAGGCTCCCGTCGATTGCTGAAGGGGAAACAGCATATCCCCGAGAGCTCCCGGTGTGTCCGCCAGACGTGGATGCCGAAGCGTTCCCTCAGGATGTCTTCATCGATCCTCAGAAGGTCCCCGGCAGACAGGATTTTCATCTTCCGCAGCGTCTCGGCCGTCTTCTTCCCGACCCCCCACACTTCCTCCACGGGAAGTCTTTCAAGGGCGTCATTCCGCACTTCCTGGTCAAGAAAGGAAACCACGCCTCCAAAGCGGGAATCCCTTTTCGCGAAGTGCCCCGCGGCCTTGGCCAGTGTCTTGGTGGGGGCGATGCCTATGGAAAGGGGAATTCCCGTTTTTTTCTGGAGGTGTTCCCTCACGGTACGGCAAAAACTCTCGGGTTCTTCCGCATGAATCCCCGTCAGTTTCAGGTAGGCTTCATCGACGGAAGACACCTCGATGTCGGGCACCATGGAGGCCAGGGTGCTCATCACATTGTGCGAGACCTTCCTGTACCATCGGTGATCGCCGCTTTTGGTGATCACATTCGCCTTCTCGCATATCCGCCTGACGGTGAAAAAGGGCACGGCCATGCCGATCCCCAGGGCCTTGGCCTCGTTGGACCTGGCGACGACGCAGCCGTCATTGTGGGAAAGCACGATTACGGGCCTGCCCAAAAGAGACGGGTCCCTCAGCCGCTCGCAGGAAACAAAGAAATTGTTGCAGTCGCACAGGGCCAGGATCAATTCTTTCACCTCCGGCTCAGGCTTGCTGTGTCCTCCATTCCGTTCTCAACAACGCACAGTCCGTTCCTTCCGAGTCGGTGAGACGATGGAGGAAAATCATTCCCGTTCCTGCAGCCCGCCCCGCCAAAGACCGTATCCTGTCGCCGTAGCCGGCGGAATTCTTGAAAAGGGCGTCGACCACCGCCGGTGCCATGTTTTCGAGAATCTCAGGCGGAACCGTTTCGACGGCCCATTCGATGTACCTGGCATTGTTCACATGGCGGTTGACATCCAGGTCATGAAGCCTGACCAGAAAGGGGACCTCGCGGTCGTGCTCCTCCAGTTTCGGAATCTCAGGCAATTCGACGGTAAGTCCAGGTGACATGTTCGTTTCATATGAGGGAGGCATGACGGAATCGAGCCGCACGGGCCGGCCACGCTTGAGGTTCACCACAATCCATGAGGATTCTGCGAAAACCAGCGTTTCACCTTTTTCGCTTTCCATGACGAAATTCCTGAGGGAGTAGAGATTCCGTTCAGGGCGATACCACGTCCGGATCCGCAGGGAATCGCCGCAGGCTGGAATCCGGTGGAATGTCAGGCGGTACCGGTGAAGGACCCAGGTATAGCCATGGGCAAGCAGTTTTCTCACTCCGAGACCAAGTTCGTCGGCATGCTCTCCGGCGGCGTCCTGAAACCGGTTTGCCACGCTGACGATCTTCATCCTCCCGTGGGGTCCCATTTCCGAATGACCGACACGGAATGTGGTGCTGTATTCCACGCAACATCTCTCCTTCCGGCCGTTTCCCGGTCCGCCGTCGGATTCCGGCCCGGCCTGTCCGCTTGTCCCGCAACAAGGGTTCCCGGCAGGAAGTGCCCTGTATTCCCTTTTATGTATTGTAACGCCATGTCCTTCGGTCATATAGGTCAGTATTTATCAATCGCTCTTCCCACTTTTTATTTCCTTTTTTGTGAATCCGACCGGCCGGGGACACGTACAATGTGGGGCACACCCCGGACTGCAGGCAAAAGACAAGGTCTCCGAGAGTTTTCTTGTTTGTCAGAAAAGGGAAGTCCGGCAGTTTATGAGGACAGGGGGAAGTGGCAGGCCACGGTTCTCTCGCCGATGGTCCGAAGGGGCGGGTCTTCTGCGCGACAGAGATTTTTTGCATAGGGGCAGCGGGGGTGAAACCGGCAGCCTGTTGGTATGTCCGTGGGACCGGGGATATCCCCTGTAATGGGCGTTTTTGTCCGGTCCCTCTTGTGGGGATCAGGAATTGGCACCGCCGAGAGGAGCAGTTTCGTGTAGGGATGCAGGGAGGATTCGAAAATTTCCCTGGTGCTTCCCGTCTCGACGCACCTGCCGAGGAACATGACCCCGATCCTGTCCGCCAGGTGGCGGACCACGCTCAGGTCATGGGTGATGAAGAGAAGGGTAAGACTGAAGCGTTCCTGAAGGTCCTGGAGGAGGTTCAGGATCTGGGCCTGGATGGAGACGTCCAGGGCGGAAACGGCCTCGTCGCAGACGATGAATCGGGGTTGCAGCGCCAGGGCCCGTGCGATCCCGATCCGCTGGCGCTGCCCGCCGGAAAACTGGTGAGGGTATTTCATGGCGGCATCGCCATCCATGCCGACGATATCCAGGAGCTCCCGGACCCTTTCCTTCCTTTCCATTCTGGTGAGCGTCTTCAGATGGGTCAAGATGGGTTCGCCGACGATGTCGCCGACGCGCATCCTCGGGTCCAGCGATGCATAGGGGTCCTGGAAGACGATCTGCATGTCCCTCCGGAGGCTGCGCATCCGGCGTCGGTCAAGTTCGGGAAGGTTCTTTCCGTCGAAAAGAATTTCACCTGCCGTGGGTTCCTCGAGATGAAGCAAAAGACGTCCCAGGGTGGTCTTGCCGCAGCCCGATTCGCCGACAAGGGCGAAGGTTTCCCTCTCCATGACCGCCAGATCCACGCCGTCGACGGCGCGTATGCGTCCCTTCCCTCTCCCGAAGGCTCCCGAATTGACGGGGAAATGTTTTTTCAGGCCCTTCGTCTCTACAAGGGCTTTAGCCATCAGGGGACCCTCCTTCACCGGCAACGTGACATCTCGCGAAATGCCTCCCGTCGATGCGTACCATGGGAGGCTCCTTTTCACGGCAGAAGGAGCGCGCCTTCTCGCAACGGGGGGCAAAAGGACAGCCGGCGGGCATTTCCGACAGGTTCGGAACCGTCCCCTCGATGGCATGGAGTTTCCGTTTTCCCCAGTTCGCGTCGATCCTCGGGATCGACCTCAAGAGTCCCAGAGTGTAGGGGTGTGCGGAATTGTCGAAAATGTCGAAAACGCTCCCCTGCTCCACAACCTTCCCGGCATACATGACGTAGACGTCATCGCAGACTTCGGCCACGACGCCGAGATCATGGGTAATCAGAATGATCGATGTTTCAAGGCGCTTCATCAGGTCCTTCATGAGATCCAGGATCTGGGCCTGGATGGTGACGTCAAGGGCCGTGGTGGGCTCGTCGGCAATGAGAAGCTTCGGCTCGCAGATCATGGCCATGGCGATCATGACCCGCTGCCTCAGACCTCCCGAAAGTTGATGAGGAAAGGTCCAGAGCCTCTTCTCGGGTTCCGGGATCCCCACCAGTTCCAGCATCTCGACGACCTTCCGCCTGATCTGCCGGCGCCCGAGGCGAGTATGAAGCCGGAGGGGTTCCGCGACCTGCCGTCCAATGGGCAGCACGGGGTTCAAGGATGTCATGGGTTCCTGAAAAATCATCGAAATGTCTTTCCCCCGGACCCCGGCCATTTGCTCCGGGTTTTTATCCAGGAGATTTTCACCTTCGAGAATGATCCTGCCTGCCGTAATATGTCCCGGCGGGGAGGGGACAAGTCCCATGACGGAAAGGGCCGTCACGCTCTTTCCGCACCCCGATTCGCCTACCAGCCCTGTGATGGTCCCCCTTCTGACCGCAAGGTCCACGCCCTCCACGGCACGGACGACGCCCTTGCGCGTGAAAAACCTGGTCGTGAGGTTTCTGATTTCCATAAGCTCGTCCTGTCTCATAAGAAAACCTTAGTCCTTCATGTAGGGGTCGATGGCGTCACGGAAGCCGTCACCCATGAAATTGAAGGCCAGCACGGTCACGAATATGGCCACGCCCGGCAGGATGGCCACCCATGGTGCCGAGAAAAGGAACTCCTTCCCCCTGGAGACCAGAAGTCCCCAGCTCGGCGTCGGCGGCTGCGCCCCGACGCCCAGAAAGCTCAGGCTCGCCTCGAACATGATGGCCTCGGGAATGCGCAGGGTAAAGAGGACGATCAAAGCGGGAAGGCAGTTCGGGAAGATGTGCCGGGCCATGATGACGGCATCCCTGACCCCGATGGCCCGCGCCGCCTCGACGAATTCCATTTCTTTCAGCGACAGCACCTGGGACCTGACGACCCGCGCCGCGCCCGCCCAGCCCACCAGGCTCAGGGCGATGAAGATGTTGAAAAGCGACGCCCCCAAAGTGTACATGATCACCAGAGCCAGAAGCAGCGAGGGGAAGGCCATGACCACATCGGCCAGGCGCATGATCCAGAAATCGGTCCGCCCTCCCGTATACCCGCTGAAGATGCCCAGGAACCCGCCCAGAAAGACGGTGATGAAACTCGGGACAAGCCCCACCAGGAGGGAGATCCTGGCCCCGTAGACCACCCTGGTGAAAAGATCGCGCCCGAACCTGTCGGTGCCGAACCAGTGTTTTCCGGAGGGCTCAAGAAACTGGTCATCCAGGTTCATTTCGTAAGGGTCGAAAGGTGTGACCAGGGGCGCCGCCACGGCAAGGACTACCAGGATGAACACAGCGCAGAAACCGACCAGGGCCGTCCTGTTCCGCCCGAAGGATCTCAGGATATCCCCGATCAAAGTCTCCCCGCCCAGGGCGGAAAGAACCTTCCCGCCAGACGTCGCCTTTTCAGACGCTTCGGCGCTCCTTGGGTGAAAGACCGACAAAAGACGCTTCATCGTTTTGCCTGCCCTTCATCAAACCTGATCCTCGGATCAAGGAAAGAATAGAGGATATCCGCCGCCAGGTTCCCGAAAATAACCAGCGTCGTGGCAAAGAGAACGGCTCCCTGAAGCAGGGGCATGTCCCTGGTCTTGATGGCATCCACGGCGATACGGCCCAGACCGGGGATGCCGAAGACGCTCTCGGTGATCACCGCACCCGACAGGAGGCTCGCGACCTGGATGGCCATGACGGTCACCACCGGGAGAAGAGCGTTCCTGAGGGCATGCCCTGTAATGACCTGAAGGTTCCGCACGCCCTTCGCCCTGGCCGTCCGGATATAGTCCTTTTGCATCACGTCAAGAAGGCTCGACCGGGTGAGCCTCGCGATGAGCCCCGCCGAGCTCCACCCCAGGACGATTGCCGGGAGGATGACATATTGCCAGCCGTAAAAGCCCGCCACGGGGAGCCATCCGAGCTTCAGGGCAAAGATGTACTGAAAGAGGAGGGCGGACCAGAAGATGGGCATGGAAACCCCGGTGAGAGAAAAGCCCATGAAAAAGTAGTCGGGCAGGGAATACTGCTTTACCGCCGACAGGATCCCCGCCGGGATGCCGACGATCCACGAAAAGACCGCCGCCGAGACGGCAAGCACGAGAGTCTTGGGAAAAGCCTGCATGATAAGTCCCGTCACGGGGCGCTGGAGCTTGTAGGAAACCCCGAAATCCCCGTGCAGGACACCCCAGAGGAAACGAAGGTACCTGACGATCCATGGATCGTCCAGATGCATCTGCCCCCTGACCCTGGCGATGACGTCGGCACTGGCCTTTTCCTTCATGAGAATCGCCACGGGATCACCGGGCACCACGTTGAGCAGGAAAAAGACGACGAAGGTAATGCCCAGAAGAACGGGGACGGCGATCAAGATTCGTTTCAGGATGTATTTCCACATCGGCGGGCTCCTCACGCAGAAGGGGCTTTTCCGGCAACAGGGGCCCCTTGCGCCAAGGGGCCCCGGGCCGGTTTCTTTTCAGGGAATGAGCGCAAAAGGGACCTATTCAACGTCCATGTGGTAGTAGGACATGTCGCTCCAGCCGTTCCAGGGGACCACGAACTCCCTGACCTTTTCGCTCACCACGTAGATATGGTCCAGGGTAAAAAGCGGCACCCAGGCGGCCTGCTCGTGGACAATCTTCTTTTCCAGATCGCGATACAGGGCGATCCGCTCGTCGGGATCGGAGATGCTCCGGGCGTCTTCGATGGCCTCGAAGACTTCCTCGTCATGATTGTTGAAGGACCTGATCACCGTTCCGGAGCGGCTGAAGAAGGTATAGAAGAAATTGTCGGGATCGTTGAAATCGGCGGACCATACCTG
>Ga0182238_1000537_pt1 | contig 11156 bp, 9 predicted proteins | sample hydfrates6_PW_90_FD_132439 | JGI IMG/M metagenome (GOLD analysis project Ga0182238, IMG submission 132439) | Subsurface microbial communities from deep shales in Texas, USA - hydraulic fracturing test 6_PW_90 | ecosystem: Environmental > Aquatic > Deep subsurface > Shale gas/oil reservoir >... | reverse complement strand
GAGCAGACAACTCCGCACGCCAGGCGGCAAGGTCACTGGATGTCGGCGCCTCCAACGCCGTCGCGTATTCCGCCCGGGCCATGACCCCGATCACCTCCGCCGCCCAACCTCGAAATTCCTGCAGCCATTCAACGGTTCCCATTTCCCGCCGCAGGGCCAGGAGATAGCCGACGAGGACGCCGAGCAGGGTGGTGGCGAGGCCTGCAATACTGAGCCAAGCATGTATGGACATTATTTGGATTCCAATTTTGCAGTGCCTGACTCAGCCTTGAGATCTTCAATTTTTCTTTTTTGCTCTTTATACATCGCGAGAAGTAGTGGCACGTCTTTGATTCCGCTTTGTTCTCTGTTGGCTTTCTGCAAAAGAGCATACAAATCAGCTAAGTAGTGGTCAGCCTCCTTATCCCAATTCTGTGCCCCATACGTGCAGTAATGATCGATAGAATCAACTATGCTTTCCGCATCTTTAATATATCCAGCCATAAGCACTCGTTTTTTTACGCTATAAACGAAAAAGTCAGTTTTGGACGGATTATGCTTAAAAAGCGGCCAATTTTACCAGGTAGAAACTTTTCTAGCTCATCTGCAAATTGCTGATTAAAATTTAAAATCATTACAGAATAAAAAGAAATCCCAAAAGTAATTAAAATTACTGCCGATACCGAATTAGGCCATGCTTGAAGAGGTAAAGACAGAAGATAAGTAAAAACACCCATACTTGCTGCCAGCAAAAAAGGACGGCAAAGGGCCAGCATATATTCTTTGAAAAAAGGGCCTAACAAATTACGCAAAAATAGAGCATAGTGAAAAAAGAAAAACACAAAAAACATCGACCCAAGGGCAACGCAAACGCCAATTATAGAACCGCTCACCTTCAAAGCGAGAAATGTTGTTGTTGGAATAACAAGAAGCATGATCATATTCCAATAAAACGTCCAATTCGCCTTACCCTTAGCCATCATCAAGCTACCGCTGGCATTAAAAATAGAACGAATAAATACATAAAAGGCTAAAGCCTGAACAATTGGTATAGAAGGCGCCCATTTTTCACCCAAAAGAAGGGGGATCAGGATATGGGCCAAAGCAGCCAATCCCGCGAGGACAGGCGCGTTCAAGGAAAGAACCAAGTTTATATACTTGAGGTAGTTGCGCTTAAGCCGCTGCGTCTCATCCTGGATCTTGGAAAAAAAAGGAAAAGCCACTTGAGTCAAAATCGGGTTCACTTTTTGTATGGGAAGATAAATAACTCGAAAAGCAATATTATAAAATCCGAGTGAAGCAGGACCAAGCATTGCCCCAATCAAAAGCTGATCGACTCGAGAATTAAATTGATTGGCGGACATAGCCAACACTCTATACAATCCGAACTTCAAATAAAACGTGATCTCGGATACTCGCAGCCTTGGTCGAGGAAGCCATTTTTTTCTCGCTGCAACGCCAACAAGAAGACCAGATTTAACCGTGTGCAAAAAAACTTGGCCAAAAACCAAAGAATATACGCCAGTTCCCATTAATGCCAATAAAACCATAAATACAAAGCCGCTAAAATGAGAAGCGACATTTAATTTAGAAAATGTATCGAACAACAAATGCTTGCGCAGCAACACCTCAAAAATAATTCCAAAAGAGGATATAAAAAAAAGAGACGATATTATTCTGACAAGGGGCACGACATCTGGCTCGGAATACAAAAAACCAACAAAACCACTGGAAACAAAAACAAGTCCAAAAAGGAAAAGACCAACTAAAACATTAAGGCAATATAAAGAAGAAATTTCGCTCTGAGTAATTTCTTTTTTATATATAATTGCCTCACCAAGCCCCATTCTGGCGAAAACATTTACAACTTCCACCACGACCATAATCATGGCCATCAGTCCGAAGGCTTCTGGGCTTAAGAGCCTTCCAAGAATAATGAGAGTAAGAAACTGAATGCCTACCTGACAGACAGTATTCAACGTCGTCCAGCGAACGGCTTTGAAAGCTGTTTGGGATAGATCTTTATTTTGCATTTGGATTTTTCCCGGAACAGAGAATATGCCCCCTAGACAATCCGGTTTTTAACGTTTCTATAAACAATTCGTAATGATTCAGGCACATATCTCTTCCACCCACCGTAACCTAGCTTTGACTTCTGCTTAGCCATAATGCTTTTAATGCCATCAGGCCACACCAGTTGTCCTGTTTCATAGCACAACACACATTTTCCAGATAATTTCGCGATATCAATTGATTGTTTATGTGAACTTTCAATAAATAACCTGGCATGGCTTTTTTTATAATTTTCAGCCTTAAAAGACGCGTGTATCCCTAGCCTCCTACGCTCTTCGCCAGATATTAAATCAAGCATGATTAATTTATTATATTTAATATTATTGCTATTAAGCCATTGTTCTGTTTCTTTACGATATTTTTCAAGCCTGCTGGTTACCAAACAACCAATTTCAATGCTTGGAACGTGTCTTGCTGGTACATTCAATATAAAATTGATATAGTTTTGACCGTCATCGTTTTCTTCTGAAGAAGGGTCGCGACAAAGTACACCGTCAATGTCAACGCAAGATTGCGAGAGAATAGTATGATGCATCAAGTTCCACTCAAATATCCTGGGCAAATCCAGCTTTTTGATATACATATCTATCTTGTTTTCACTTCCAGGTTTTACGTAAACGCTCCCAGTCGTAACTTTTTTCTTAGGATCAAGCTGGTGGACTGATTGCAAGGCATCCTCAATCGATAACCCAGAATGTACAGAGTCATCGAACAGTAGAGGATTTTTGGCATCTAGGCTATTTTTCCATGCTTCAACCTTTTCTGTGCCCTTGTTCCTTTTTGTTCTGCCAAACCATGCAGGACGTCCTTGTATGAAGCCATCAACATCAATTAGGGGCAGGTGAGAATGGGTTGCCAAAATACTAGCAGCCAGCATCCCACTCCTGGGAATGCCTACTATCAAATCGACGTTATCCGGCAGTAAGTGTAGTCCCTGGATGATATCCGCATTTAAATCAGCGATGCTTTTATAATTCATGGTTTTGTCCCAGTCATGCCCAGATTGATCCAGCCGTGGTCTACATATCCTCGATACTCTGTTTGACCTAATGCCCTATTCTCTATTAGGCCACTTGCTTCAAACAAATTTTTTAAATAGTTGGGTGTAATCAAGGAGAGATGCCAACTCGGATACTCTCTCTTTGCGCCATACAAAAGCCTGCCAGACACCCATTTATAAGGATCATCTTCATCATTAAATGGTCGCCAGCCGTCATGCCATTCTGGCCTATCCTTGTCATTTTCAATATCCACTAGTAGTTTACATATTTTATATGCATCTGGAACCCAAATCTCAATTCGTCCACCCGGCTTGAGCAGGCGAACCCATTCATTTAACACATCCTGTACTTGATACCATGGTATATGTTCCAGAATATGACTAGCGTAAACTAAGTCAAAAATGCTGTCAGGGAATGGAAGCTTTCCTGAAGCATCTGCAACATAATCAACATGCCAATCCCAAACAATATTTAATGTCTCAAAGCCAGGGATCCGTTTACTCCCAGGGCCTATTTCAAGCCACCGATCTGTTTTTTTTGAGTTTTTATTAATTTTCAGCGGGGTTTTGACAAACCGGCCATAAGGATACATCAGTCTTTGAAACCAGTTTCGTTGTAAAAAATAGCATGTTTTTAATTTGGTAATCGTGGATTGACTGAGCTGCTTTTTTAAAAATTCTTTCATTTTACAGCCTTTAAAATCAAATAGCTAATGTCCATATATCATGCGACTTGTTTGCGTAATCTAATATTTTTATCGCGTCATTTTTTATATAACACAAAAATCTTTTCTTGGTTTCAAAGGACCAACTGGGTTCAATCAGCTTTGTTTTAGGATAGTACTTTGCTACCGTGCTAATGCCCATATTAAAATTACTAGCAGAGGCAAATCCCGGAATTCTGGATAGAATATTGGCAATTTTTTTCAGGCTTGGATGGGCCATTTTTTTGGTTGAGCCAACATTCTTTGGCTTATCAATTCCATTTGGCACAAATTCGGGGTTTACACCCAAGAACTCAAAAATACCTTGAACCGCTTCCTGACCATTTCTTTTAAAATCCTCATAAAATAAAACTTTGATTTGTTTTTCATTAAAATACTTTAAATACTCAATCATATTTTGATAATACAAAGTGGTTTTCAATAAATGTGGGTACTCAAAGACAGCCCTCTCAAAAGAAAGTGGCATCATTTCCTTGTTATAATAATACCTGTACCAGTGGCCTGAAGATAAGGCCTGCCGCCAGCATGAATTGATCCTATCTATTGGATCTCTCACAACATAAACAAATCTTGCCGTGGGATTAAAATTATATATATTTTTAGGAGTGTCTTTGAAAAGATGGGTTTCACAATAATTTACACTTGCCTCTCCTACGATTTTTTCACTTTGCACCTTCTCAAAAAGCGAATTATACCAGGTCAAGTAATTCATATAATCGCTTCTAGAGAAAAAACGAGGCTCCTTAACCTCGGACATATATATGTCGGGATGCTGCTTCAACAAATACCATAGGCTGGTTGTTCCCGCATTAGGAGCACCAATAATAAAAAAATTGGGATAACGATCAGTCAAAAGGATACTCCATGGCGTTTCAGTATGTTATTTATTGATGAATATTTGTGATATGGACTGGGTTCGAGCTACCTCAATCTTATTTCAAGACTTTGGTTTCAACCGTGTAAATCTCTGCTCGCTCCCAGGTGAATGCCATAATGGTCAAAACGTGTTCTTCCCACGATATGTATCTGATAAAATAAAGATTTCTGCTAACTGACTCCTTTTTCTCACAATCAACCAAGCAAAGATTCACACGCCTCCAGCAACCTCCGAGCATAGGCATCCGCTGCAATTTGCACCCAATCGGGGTTGAAACGAAACATCCAGAGAAATGCGACCGGGGCATTGATTGTGGAGCAAATAAGCGCAATAGAAAAATTCTGTCCCGTTTTTATATTGAAGACCAGGATCATGAAGCAGGCCAAAGTGCCAAGTACGGCCAAGGTTGTCCCTATGGGCCGCATGCCCCACAGATTGCGGCGGAACCCATAATTGCAGTTTTCCTGAAATACAAGGGGAAAACGATCCTTATCACGGGTTCTCTCCCGCAAAAAATCAGCACAGGACGAATAGATTGCATCAGCCTGATCCGGGTCTTTTCGTTCCTGCTCTTTGCTGGGAAGGGCCAGGTCAGGCAAAAAATTATCCAATATTGTGTGATACCGGGATTTGCTTACCGGGTTTATATGTGCATCCCTGTGCCGTAAATACACGGTAGTCGGCATCCCGCCCCATTTGGCAAAGAGACGGGACTGTTTTTTTCTGCCCATGTCCCGGCCTACCTGGTCCATGAGTAAGCCAAGGCCCAAACCAGAGATCAGGGTTACGGGCAAGCCGCTGAGCAGGCCGTATTCCTCAACCACCAAAGGCAGGAAACAAAGGCATATGGGGGCGACAGCAATGAGTGTCGGATAATATCTGGTCTTCAGGGTATAGATGTCCAATGTTTGTAAAGCCATATGTGTCCTGTACGCCCCTGTACTCAGCAATGCCCCATCTGCATGGATTCCACAAAGACTTGCGTATCATTGTCCCCGACAATGACCATAACCGGAGGCAAGCCGGTGGCCTGCATCTCTCTTTCCAGCCAGTCAAAGGCCTCCCTATCCTCCGGGCTGGGGCTGGCGGGGACCTGCTCTGGATGGGAATGCCACTCCCCAACATAGGTCAAGTTGCCAAGCGTCTTGGTTTCCAGATCGTGCAAGGCGCTGCTCAAGCCGTTCTTGCCCCGGATATACACTGTAGGCCATTCCGTACTGTCCGCAGGCGAGGGCAGGGTATCGACCAGGTAAATAATGCCCCGCTTCATGTCATGGCTGCCTATTACCACCCCTCCGGTTTCGTTGGGCAATTTTTGGCTTCGTAAATCCGCCAGCTTGGCCATGAACCACGTGTCGGTGCGTATCCGCCACGTGTGATGCGTGATTTCAACCAGCTGGGATGGAGGAATCGGGGTAAAGGACACGGTGTGATGGGGTGACGTGAGCGTCCATACACCTGCAAAACTCTCGTCCCCGGCAAATATCTGCTTCAAAGCATTTGCGCATAAGCTGGCATGCAGGGAGACCGTGTCCTGAGGCACCTTGGAGGTCAGGTCCCTGCATGACTGCGAGTAGCGGAAGCCCTGGCCTTGTACTTCAAAATGCCCCTTCAGCTCCTCTAAATGTCCAACGATTCGATAATACTGCATTTCCAGAATATCCAGGGGCACTTGCCGGTGCGCGTCTTCAGCCAGGACCACGCATGCGTTGCCCGAGGGGGTAAAAAACATGGATGCTCGGGGCGCATCGGCCTGAATATCCAGTGCCAGATGACGGGCCAGGCTGACGGAAGCGGATGCATCTATAATAGCCTCAGCCTGGTTCAAAGCTGATTCAAGCTGCTCTGCGTACTCTCCAGGACACAAGACATCTGCCGGGATACACGTGCAGGACGTCTCGCCATCAATCAGTTCATTGGCCAAGAAACAGAGCATCTCTGCCTTGTTCTGGCCCAGGAAATGCCCACCGAGCGTATGTCTAGCCAGGTTATGGGGCAGCAAGCGATCAGGATCGATTATGCTCCAGCGGCCTATGCCGGCGCGTAACAGATTGTCCATGACCTCTGCCCCCAAGGCCCCGGCGCCTATGAGGACCATTTCCCGCTCATCAGCCTGGCTGGCGCTCAATGTGGCGGCCTGAGCCCTGGTAAAGGATTGAAGGACCTTGAGGGGACAGACAGCAACGTTTTCTCCATGCCGGATGTGGTCAACCCAGAGCAGTGTGCCAATTTGGCCATTGGTTATCTCCCATACATCAAGCTCTATTCCGGTTTGGGCCAGGGTGCTTGGGAGCATGAAGGCCCAGAGTTCCACGTCTTCGGGCTCTGCAGCCTTGTTTCGGGCCTTGGGCAGGCCTAGAATAATGATCGGCTTTGCGTCAGCGAACGTTTCACTCAGGGATTTGTGGGCAAGGCTTTGCAGACTGCTGCGCAGTTCAGCCAAAAGATCCAACCCAAAGTCTTGCACCAAGGCGCAAAGCTCTTGAAGGGTGGCTGGCTGGCGCTTAATGATCCCGTGGGTCACTGTCCGGCACATGAATCTCAGGGCAACAAATTCCGGATTGTCCTGTTCCGCATCCGTTGCCACCTCGGCGTGCGCTATCATTTCGGACGCCTTATCTTCAGTCAATCTGCGGGCAACTATAGGCAGATGTTCATTGGTATCAAAAAGCCGGTCAAAGACTTTCCTGGTAAGGATGATGCTGCCGAGGGCCGGCTGCAGTAAAGGCTCCAGGGGCTGATCCTGGGCATGGAGTTTGCCCCTGGCTGTCAGGGCCAGCCAGTGCCTGATCCGCTGCACAAAAGCAAGCGGGGTCCAATGCAGCATGACATCCCGGGGGTCCTGGTCGTACAGGCATAAGCTGCGCGGCTTTTCATAGCTGCGCAAATTGAGATGCGGAACAAGAGGAAAATCCGCCCGCAGGGCCAGCACTTCCGGCATGCTGTCTTGGTCCGATCCAAAGATGGCAGCCAGACGTTCCCGGTGCTTGACTGGATGATACACCTGTTGTGGACGTTCTACATCGACTTCGAAGACGACAATTTCTTGGTCTTCTGCGCTTCTTGTTGCTTTGCGGGCTTGATACAGATCTACAAAAGCCGGCTCTTGAACAGCATGGGCAAAACGCCGGGCATTGGGCAGGCACAGCGCATCCGGTTCAACCGGCTCGGTTTCAAAGGGCAGATCCACAAACTCAGGCATCCATCCCCGCCCTTGGTGCTGTGCTGCCGGTTATAGCCGCCCCGCCGGCAATGATCTCTTTCTTGCGCTTGGCTCCGTCTGGACCGATTTCAACGATCAGTTTGTCCGGAGCAGTCTTTTTGGGGTGCTCCATGGTAACCACGAACTCCCCGTCAATATTGCCGGCTGTTTCCTTGTATTTGGCAGCGGCCTGGAAATGCGGCGGCTGCTTTTGATCTGCTCCGGGGATAGTCTCGCTGGAGGATACGATCAACGCACCGCTGAGGCCCTGATCAAGAAGCCACTGTACATTGTCCACAGGCGTTGTTTTGCTTTTTCCCTTTTCAGGGGAAAGGCTCTTGTAGCTGCAATGGTGGGGTAGCTTGAAAATATCCCATGCCAGCCTTGATTCTCGCTTTTTATAGCAGGTTACACCGACGATCTCGGACCAGATCTCATGGGTTGTATCCGCAGAGAGCAAAAGCTTGGTTTCGCAGCCACCTGCCAGTAAGCTGGCCTGCATGACGAGAGAGGCAGGGTTTCTCTGGACCATGCTTCCGTCTGCTGCGGTCTTGGCAAACGGGGAGTGCACGAAAAACTCCACCCCGTGTTTTTGCTTGGTAAATCCGGGCACTGTTTGTCCAGCATCCGTAATCAGATGTTGCCTGGAGGCCGGATCCAGGTCTGCATTTTCCAGCCACTCCTTGAGCGCGTCCGGACGGGAAAACACCCGGATTCCCCGCCCCTGTTTCAGCCGGTGCCTGGCCTCGGCCCGGATCACATTGGCCTCATCTTTGACACCCTCTTCAACGATTGCTGCAGCTGGAACCCATAGTTCGTTAATTTTTATCCGATCTGTATCCTGGTACTTTTTGGCGTGCTCCAAGTAGAAAAAGTCAGTAGCTCCGTGAATGTGGTCATCGTCGAGGTGGGTAAAGGCGACCACATCAAAGCTATCTCTCTCATCTTTTTCCAGATCTTCACGCAATGCTGCGCCTAGATCGATTCGCAAGTCCTTGTCGTCTTCCGCATCTTCCCAATGGGCAAAATCAAAAAGCAACTTTTTGCCGCACTCGAGATCCAGCAGGCAGGTGTCTGCGTTGCCAAGGGGAAAGAAGGTTGCTTGGTGCATGGCTGTCTCCATTGACAAAGGGCTTTTTTAGGTTTGGTCAAACAACTCGCTGACTGTATTTATCACAGCATCAGACAATTGTTTGAAGGAGCCTGCATGCTTCAGATTCATACTCATCCCATCTTCACTCTTATCCAAGACTTGTATGTTGTTTTCGTTAAATGATGCTTCCATTTTTTTCATCTCTATATACTCTGAAATACCACGAAAATTAAAACGGCATTCCGCAGGCCCATGTTTTTGCATAGATTCACTGACAGCTTTATCCAGCTCTTTTTGCCCTCCAGGGAATGTCCCTTCGTGCTTGATTTTAAGAGAGCCTTGGTCGATATAGAATAACATATCCATAGGATTAAATCCCTTTCTAATTATTTCATCAACAACTTCACGACCAGCTTTATCATTCTCGGCGACAAAAAAATCTTTATCTTTGTTCATATCCATGGCTCCGTGTTATTTATTTATTTTTTTGAACCTGATCAGGCTTAGCCCTTCACGAGGTCGCTATGATTCTTTATCGGAAGTGCCAGATAAGTTCGCTGCTGCGCGACGTTGCGGCATTATCAAGACTCATTCGGTTTCATCAACATCTTGTGATCGGATTGGATAGGCCCATCCCCCAAACCATCCCATAACCACATAATCACATGACCACATAATCACCTAACCAGCCTCTCAGTCCCCAGCCGTTGCCATCCTCCCATACACATCTTCCAAGCGCACAATATCATCCTCGCCCAGATAGCTCCCGGTCTGGACTTCGATCAGCTCCAGATTGAACTTGCCCACGTTTTCCAGCCGGTGGGTCGCGCCAAGGGGCAGGTACACGGACTGATCCTCGGTGAGCAGGATTTCCGCGTCGTCTTTGGTCACTTTGGCCGTGCCAGTGACCACAACCCAATGCTCGGAGCGGTGAAAATGCTTTTGCAGGGAAAGCACTTGGCCGGGATACACGGTGATGCGTTTGACCTGGTAGCGGTGGCCACAGTCGATGCACTCGTAGTTGCCCCAGGGGCGAAAGACCTTGCTGTGGACGTTAACGACCTCGCGCTCCTGCTCCTTGAGGGCCGAAACCAGGGTTTTGACCTCCTGAACCCGGTCCAGGGTGGAGACCATGATGGCGTCGCTGGTTTCCACCAGCACAAGGTTCTCCACGCCCAGGGCAGTCACCAATCGGGCGTTGGAATGGATATAGCTCGAGCGCACGTCCACGGCTTGGACGTCGCCGACAAAGACGTTGCCGTCCGGGTCCTGGTCCAAGGTCTCGTGGAGCGCAGCCCAGGAGCCGACATCGCTCCAGCCGCATGCCAGGGGCACGACCATCGCCCGGTCGGTTTTCTCCATAACCGCGTAGTCGATGGAGTCCTCGGGGCTGGCCGCAAAGGCGGCTTCGTCGAGGCGGATGAAGTCGAGATCGCTGCGGGCTTGGGTCACGGCGTCCTGGCAGGCCTCGAGGATGGCCGGTTGCAGGCGGCCGAGTTCCTCCAGATAGGTGGAGGCCTTGAAAAAGAACATGCCGCTATTCCAGACGTAGCCGCCGGCGTCGAGATAGCCTTGGGCCGTGGCCTGGTCCGGCTTTTCCACGAATTCAAGAACGGGCACCGCGTCCGGTTCGTCGCCGTCGCGATCCATGCGGATATAGCCGTAGCCGGTCTCCGGGCAGTCCGGAACAATGCCGAAGGTAACCAGGCCGCCCTGCTCTGCTGCCGCGCGGCCCGAGGCCACGGCCTGGGCAAAGGCGTCAGCGTTGGCAATGTGGTGATCGGCCGGGAGAACAAGCAGCAGCGGGTCCTCGCCGGAGGCCTGGGCGGTGAGCGCGGCGGCGGCAATCGCCGGGGCGGTGTTCCGGGCCACCGGCTCGAGAAGGATATGCGACGCGGTGGCGCCCGCTTCCTGGGCCTGGGCCGCGACCATGAACCGGTGCGCCTCGTTGCACAGCAGCATCGGCGCCCCGGCGTCCGGGATGGACTGCAGACGGTTGAGTGTGGCCTGCAAGAGGGTCTCCTCCCCGCCGAGCATGGGCAGGAGCTGCTTCGGGTACAGCTGCCGGGACATCGGCCACAGCCGCGTGCCCAAGCCGCCGCAAAGGATGATGGGGAGGAGAGGCGATGATTGTGTTGGGGATGGTGCGGTGTTTTGGGGCATAGGTTTGACTGAAACGGAGTTTCTATCGGTTTTAGGGTTTAGGG
>Ga0182238_1000536_pt1 | contig 11198 bp, 12 predicted proteins | sample hydfrates6_PW_90_FD_132439 | JGI IMG/M metagenome (GOLD analysis project Ga0182238, IMG submission 132439) | Subsurface microbial communities from deep shales in Texas, USA - hydraulic fracturing test 6_PW_90 | ecosystem: Environmental > Aquatic > Deep subsurface > Shale gas/oil reservoir >... | reverse complement strand
AGAAACCGGTGATGTTCAACACCACAGTCTTTGAAAATGTATTCTACGGGCTCAAGGTACGTGGCATGAGGGGCTCAGCTGCTCGAAGCCGGGTACGGTCCGAGTTAAAGACTCTGGGCCTGGAGCATCTGGAAAAACAACCGGCACAAACCCTATCAGGCGGGGAAGCACAACGGGTAGCATTGGCCCGTGTACTGGTTACAGAACCAGAGGTACTTTTCCTGGACGAACCCACCTCCAACCTTGACCCCCGTAACGCATCCATCATTGAGGAAATGATCCGCTCCGTCAGCCGCCACCGGGGGGTCTCAGTGGTCCTGGTGACTCACAACATCTTTCAAGCCCGCCGTTTGACGGACTGGTTGTCCTTTCTTTACGAGGGTAGGCTAATCGAAGAAGGCCCCACGGAAGAGATACTATCCAGTCCCCGGGACGAGCGGACTGCCGCCTTTGTCCGCGGTGACACCGTTTATTAAAAATATATTTTCTTCCATACATAAGCCCCGTACAAAAGCTACATTCCAGACTGAGGTCCCGTATTATTGCTTCAATCCGACGATAATGCCGCTGAGACCGTTGTAGGCTCCATAAGAATAAAATATGTCAAGCCGCAAATGAAAAGCTGTTAATGCGGCATTTCCAATGCACTAAACAATGGCTTGTTTGAAATTACCTTTGATGATATCATCTGCTGTCTTACCGGCATCAGGCATAAAAAGCGGTTGACCGAATCTATCCTTCAAAAAGTTACCGATTATGTTTTGAGCAGTGGTTCCGACCAAAAAACCCGCAAACTTTTGGGCTCCCTCATTATTTACGTGAGCAAATTTATCGGGGTTCACCTGAATAACGTGATACATATTTAATAATAAATCATCATTTTCCACCATTAATTCCAGGTTTAGATCATGCTTTTGAGCCAAGAAAGTAGCCCGGTCGGTGAGTACATAGCCCTGCTTACCCGAGGCCACGGCCAACGTTTCAGCCATCCCGCCTTTGACTTCCTGGTAAGTGGTGGTATGAGGATCAAGACCGGCTTTTTGCCAAATAAGTTTTTCCCGTTTGTCTGTACCGGAAGCGTCACCGCGAGAAACAAAAATGCTTTTTGTTTGTACAATCTTGCTGAAAGCTTCAATTATTGAGTCTAAACCTTTAATTTTAGCCGGGTCTGTGCCGGGACCTACCAAAATAAAATCATTATGCATAACAAGCTTTCTGTTAACCCCAATCCCTTCATTTAATAATTGTTGTTCCCCTGCAGGATCATGCACCAGCAAAACATCGGCTTGGCCTCTACGTGCCATATCCATAGCCATGCCGCTGCCCACAGCATGAATTTTAACTTTAAAACCATATTCGGCTTCAAACTTGGGTAACAGATGGCCGAGCAAACCGCTGTCCCGGGCGCTGGTGGTAGTGGCAAGCGTTATCTCTTTCACTAAAACAAAACCTCCTTGACTTTTCCATAGAAAATAACTTAATCTATTAAGATATAATTTGCGATATTTATAAGTCTAATACATAATATGGACCTTAGAACAAAAAAGAATGTTCATTGTATTTACTCCATCTAGTGCTCCCAGCCAGTGGTAATGGCCATACCGGCACTGACTCCGTGAACAGACATACTATTTTTCTGATTTATAAGGGGTGGGGTAAGATTTAGCACAGTTGTTCAAAGTAAACAAGTAGTTCCACTTAACACTGTGCTTTAACTCATCGGTATATATTTCAGTAATCATATTTCTATATGGCAGAAACTCAAAGCCAAAATAAATTTTACGGTACCTTTCCACGGCAGCCAGTTCCCCAAACAGGGCTTTGCAAATCCCCGCACAGTAATTCTGTGGAGTTTGGAAAGTATCATTCTGGGCCGGGGGCAACTCCTGTCCTGTTAATTGCCAATACAATTCACGGAGCATTTTGTTGTGTTTAATTTCATCATCACGAATGGATGCTATAATCCCCTTTTGTTCGGATGGGGCAACACTCAACATATAAGAATAAAATAATTCATCTTCCCTTTCGCCACTTATAGATTCTATAATTAGCCTTAGGGCCTCGGGATAAGCATATTGAGCTACGTACATATAAGTAGGCCAATATTTATAGTTCACGCAGGGATATCCCGGATAAGGAGTTTGTAATGGATTAGTACCCGGGCCACATGATGGACAAAAATTGTTCATTGCATTTGCTTTCAACTGCTCTGTCTTTTTATTGACGGCTTCTTTTTTGGGGGTGTCATTCATATCAAAGCACCAACCTTTTTTGACATATTATGCACCAATGCACCAAATGTTTCCTGAAAAAAGCTCCTTTCCCCAATGTCTTAATTGGATGTTAGGTTTACCGGCAAAGCTGTTGACGTGAAGGGGAATATTTACGGAGAGGGTTGAAGACATTACCTGATGGGACAAGGGACCTGTCCCATGGTCCCATCCCCAGAATCCTTTCTAAAAATACTGGTCAATAATCCTAAAGATATCCAAAGTCCGTAGGATGCCCACCGGTTTACCGTTTTTTAATACCGGGAGCGAATTAACCCTGTGCCTCAATAGGGTTATAGCAGCAATTTCCACGTCTGCCTTTGCATCTATGGTGGCCAGGTTCAAAGGGCGCATAACATCTTTTACACGCATTTTGGACTCGCGGCGTAAATGCTCGGTAAAATACCATCCCCATGACTCAGCCTTGATACTTATTTCCTCATCCAGTTCCTGGAACCCGACTGCTTTAAGCAATCCCCGAAGTGTCAGGATCCCTGTTAGACTACCGTCTTCTTTCAACACAATAACGCTTCTATGCCCATACCATGCTTTTCCATCGCGATGAAATGAGTACTGTAGCACTTTGATAGCCTCATAAATCGTTGCATTTTCTGAAATGGTAGAATAATCCTCTATAGGTACCATTATTTCTTCCGCCCTTTTAGTAATTGGCAAGTAAACCCCTCCTGGCTTAATCCAAAAGCTCCCCTATAATCCAAAAGGTATCTATAGTACGAACCATTCCCACAGGTGATTTTCCACTCATTACCGGAATCGAGTTAACCTTATGTGTAACCATTAATTTTACTGCTTTAAATATGTATTCATCCTCTTGAACTGAAACATAGCCAAAGGGACGCATCAAATCCTTTACCCTTATACGATAGGGATCTGATATAGATGGTAAAAAAAACAAACCGGTAGGATCTGTTTTAAGAAGGTGTTCCATTCTACCCTGGAGTTTAAAGGCATTTAGGAGACCTCTAAGGGTCAAAATCCCGGTGGGTACATTTTTTTTGCCCAAAACGAGCAATGATTGGAAACCATACCAGGTTCCATCCTTTTTATGAAAGAAATTTTGCAAAATTTCTATTGCATGAGCTATATGAGCTTCTTGTTGAATTTGAGGATAGTTAGTAACCGGAATCATAATATCCCTACAGGTTTTTGTAAGGTTCATATTATTACCCTCCCCGAACATCCGGAAAGTTTTGAGGAAACATAAATTATAGTTCAAGGTATGTTATTTCTCATTTGCAATAAATTTACCTGTATATTTTTCAAATAAAAATATACAGACAAAAAAACCCGGTTTCATTTTTGACAAGAAACCGGGTTTTTTGAGTTGTTGTGGATGAACTAATAAACCAAATTCAATATAACAGCAATAACTACCAAGGCACCGACAATTGCACCCTTAAGACTTTTCTTTTCCATTTCACAGCGGGCCATTTCAATGCGGAAAAAAGGTTCCTCAAAATATTCCATTAAACTTTTTCTCCCTTCGGTCACCGGAATACATCTCCTTTCTCCAGAAAAACCTCCCCGTTAAGAAATTTTACTTACTAAAAGAAGCAAATTGAGTGCCAGGCATTCCGGGTCGCTCAACCGCTAGTTATCTGCATTTGAGGTTTTCATTCCTTTATGACATGTATGAAATCTGGTCAATGGTGACCGAATTTTAAACATCCCCGGCGCCTAAATTCATTTATTTTAGGATAATTTGATTTTAAATTTCCTGAAAACAGGAACGGTCATTGCTATATTTTTTAGCTAAAAAGAGTGTGTGGAAGTAACTAAATGTAATCTCTTAAGCAAGTGATAGAAGTAGCTTTCTCCCATTTCCAAGAACAAAGATTGGAGGAGGGATAAAATGTCAGGAAAAAAGAAAATAGAAACCAAGCGGGCAGGGCTTTTAAAGGCGCTTATTTATGGAGTAGCATCGGTTATATTTTACGTATTGGTCTTTATGAATGCCGATCATATCCTAAGTATATTATTCAGTAAGACCATAAAAGCCCCCTTATTATCAATGTCCCTGGCATTACTAGCATCTGGTCTTTACGGAACCTGCACATCGAAGTTACTAAAGCATACCCTGGAAAAAGCACTGAAATCCCAGCAACTTAGGGAAGAGTAAATGAATGTGATTATGAAAAGAATTAATCCCCCTAACGTAATAAACGTTAAGGGAGATTTTTTTGTGACTGGGTTGATGAAAATATGGTCACCCCTGACCAAAATCTAATCAATAGTTGAAACCAGGGTCTTTGAAAATACGCGCCATATGGGTATTTTACTTTTGTGAAAACTGGCACGGGTATTGCTCTTTATAATAAATAGTTAATTCGGGATTAGATTTTTAATAAATACAAAGGAGGGATGTTGATTTTTGCACCCCAAAGAACTAACTACCTAATAATAGAGAAATGGAAAGGAAGGATACCAGCGATGGATACAACAAAAACACCGGAATCTAAAAGAATGGGTCTTATAAAAGCTTTAGTATACGGTGCTGCTGCAATCGCATTATATGCTTGGGTATTTTCCCATTCAAAATTTGTGATGGATGTTATATCCAGTAAAACAATTCAAGGCCCGGCACTTGCTATAACCCTTGTACTTCTGGCTTCGGGCTTTTACGGGACGGCGGCAAATAAATTCTTTAAGCATACCTTGGAAAAGAAGCTGGAATCCCAGCTAACAAGAGAGGAGTGATATCATGGGTGGCGAAATTCCGGTTGGAGTAGAAGCTGTAAAGGCAGTAGCTTTAACTCCTAAGATGGCAATTGAAATAGCGGGAATTGGATTGCTGGGAGGTACACTAAGTGGTTTTCTAGGCAGCGGGGGAGCTTTTATTATGACTCCTGCCATGATGAGCCTGGGGATTCCCGGCATTATGGCTGTTGCAGCAAACATTACGCATAAATTCGGTAAAGCTATACAAGGGGCGAAAAAACACAGCGAATTTGGCAACGTGGACAAGAAAATGGGTCTTGTAATGTTCCTGGCCCTATTCCTGGGAGTTAAACTGGCGGTTATGGCTAACACCGGTATAGCCGAATCACTGGGAGAGGCCGGCTCAAATCTTTATATCAGTGCTTTTTTTGTAATAGTATTAACGGGCCTGACATTATTTATGACCAAAGATATATTGAGCCACAAAAAGGGAATTGTGGATGGAAACTCGGGGGGGGGAATTGCCGCTAAAATAAGAAATCTTAATCTCCCGCCAATAATGAATTTCCCCATAGCCAAAACAAGAGTTTCTCTTTGGATAGCGCTTTTTGTCGGACTGGCAACCGGTTTTTTGGCAGGAACAATTGGTGTCGGTGGTTTTATAGGTGTTCCGGCTATGATATACTTATTAGGATGCTCCACTTATGTAGCTGCCGGCACCGAGCTGTTTTTAGCCATTTTTTCCGGGGCTCAGGGAGCATATCTTTATGCCATGGGCGGGTTCACCGATGTTAGAATAGCACTGCTTCTTTATGTTGGATCAATGATTGGTATTCAGCTGGGTGCTATAGGAACACGAATAGTCAGGGGATATCAAATAAAGCTGGTCATGACATGCATTATTGCCATGGTTGTTGTCAGCCGGGGAGTAATGATACCCAGTTATCTCTCAGATATTGGTTATATTAGCATCAGCGAGAGTACGGCAAGTACCTTAAGTTTGATAAGTAACGTAACTTTATTCGGCAGTGGGATTATCGGTGTTCTAATAATCTTTTTCTGGATGTTTCAGGCCTTGCGCCGCGCAGGGAAAGGTATACCGGTAAAGGAAAAACAAGAAGGTGTTGTATCCTCTCATTAGAAATTTTCCTGAGGAATTTAATACCGTATGCCGCGACTAATGTCGCGGCATACGGTATTCTGAGGCGCAGGTGGAGTTTTTTAAACCCTGAAGAGCTATTTTTTGGGTGCTGTTTTATTTTAGAAAAGAGAAGTATAAGAGGTGGTTCCAATGACCGAGCGTGAATTTTTAAGTCAGTTTTTACACTTTAAACAAGAGTTTCTTGCCACATCAAAGCGTCCGGCAGGTAAACCCCGTGGAATTAGAAAGAATGTATTAGATAATTTTGAACGGTGGTTACAACTCAGGGCAAAAATTGAAAAGACAGATACAACATTCAATGATTTTTTAAACAATGTGATACTGGTTGCCGGTAAAATTTTAGAAAAGAATGGTGTCACCATATCCTGTCCGATACCAGTCTTTAAGGAATCCAAGCGCTGTATAAGCATCTTTAAAAATTCCACTGTATTTTACCGTATAGGTAGAGTAAAGCCCCGGCGCGGCTTTAACAAGGGGCAAAACATACTAGCTATAGAATTAGTTATGGACGGACACAAAAAGTCGGTATTCCTTCCTTTACTGGAAATGAAAGAGGAAATTGAAGAAAGGTTAGGGGAAAAGCTACTGCGGGAACTGCCTCGGACAGAATCAGCAGGGCACTACCGTGTAAAAACATTTCTCCCTTATCAACTGGTGGAATCAAATGATGTCCAAACAGTGGCCAGGGCCCTGGCCGATTTTATATTGGCAACACTCCCCAGCCTGGAAAAACTGGGGCTAAGTAGAAAATCTTAATGTACTACAAAAAATAGCCTTATACGATATAATGTTATATATAGTTCATTATTTAACTGACAGACCTTTGGGGGTGCGGCATGTCCAATATAAGCTTTGGAAACAGGCTGTTTATATTTACAGTTATTCTTTTAATTTTACCCGTCATCTTAACCGGATATATGTTGCACATTATTGGAAACAGTGAACTTTCTCTGGTTCAAGAACAAAAAGCGAAATTAAATCATGCCGCTTACCTGTTTGAGCAACAATTAGAGGGTAGTTTGGACGATTATCTTGCTCGGGAAGGACTACTAGATAAAAGTAAAGAAGAGCAAATGCAAGCTATCCACCAGCGCGTGTCCAAGATTGTTAAAAATTTAAACAAGGATTATCCCGAACTACATATTGGAATATATCACAAAAGGTTGGACGTATTTTTTGACGGCTCGGGCCGTTTTTCCGAAAACTTTTCGCAACGACGAAAAGGGGCTTTTTCCGAAGTCCTTACCACTGGCACGTCCTTAGTAAATAATTTAGGGGGCGATGAAAAGGCATGGGTTGAAGTCTACAAACCATTTTCCCCTAACGGTGAGGTTGAAGGTGTAATCCGAAGTGCTGAAAACCTTGCGGAAACAGGTTACTACGGTAAACGTGAAAATGTGGCAAATACAGCTTATGCTATAATTGTGATTACAATAATGCTGGGACTGGGTGGTTCCCTGGTAATATTCAGACAATTTGTTAATCACGTGCATAAGGTTAAAGAGGGAGTTCAAAACCTGAAAAAAGATTTGGGATATACTTTACCGAAGGCTCCGGGTGAATTGGGCGAAATCGTTGAATCGGTTAATGATCTTACTAAAAAGATACTGGAATTAAACATTTATAATGATACAATGCTGGCCACAATTGAAGATGCTGTTTTAGTGGTAGATTTCAACGGTAAAGTTGTTATAGCTAATTGCGCGGCCCAAAAATTACTTAAACTACCAGGTGAACATAAAGGTCTTTCATATAAAGAAGTTTTACCAAACGATTCTCCTTTCATCAATCTTCTGCAAGAAACATTAGAAAATGAGACCCAGTATACCGACATTAACGTAAACTGGGCTTCATCAAGCGGAATATTGCAACTGATTGTAAGTACTGACACTCTTAAAAACGGCACCAACATTATTGGAGCTGTCATGCTCTGCCGGGATATAACTGAGCATAAAAAATTGGAAGAGCAGGCACATCGCCAGGAAAGATTAGCATCATTGGGCAAACTGGTGGCCGGAGTGGCCCACGAAATACGTAATCCATTAACTTCGATTAGCTGTTACATACAGCACTGGCAAAATAATAAAAATCCTTCCGCAAAGGCATTGGCCACCATGAGCAGAGAAGTGGCCAGATTGGATGGGATTGTTAATCAACTTTTATACTTCACTAAACCCGCGGAGGCAAAATTCAGTTATCATAACATAAATGTGGTCATTAACGAAGTACTAAGCTTTTTCATGGAAACCCACCAAGAGAAATACAATGTTATAAAAAACCTCAACCCCTCTCTCCCACCTGCCTGGATTGATAGAGAACAAATAGAAAGGGTGTTGTCAAATATCTTATTTAACGCCATTCAGGCAATGCCCCAGAGTGGCACAATAAAAGTAAAAACATATAAGTCAAACGGTTTTATCGGCATTGATATAGAAGATACCGGATATGGGATAGCACAGGAACACATGGTTCACCTGTTTGATCCCTTTTACTCGGCACGCCCCAAAGGAACCGGACTGGGGCTAGCCATCGCTCACGAGATAATTACAGCCCATGGAGGACATATTGAGGTTGAAAGTGAAGTAGGGAAAGGAACCACCTTTTCTATATACGTAAAGGCCGGGGGGTAGATTAAATGCCTACCAAAACAGTATTAGTAGTGGACGACGAAACAAGCGTACAAGAGACTTTGCAAGATATACTTCAAGATAATGGCTACCAGGTGGAATTGGCTTCTAACGGTAAGGAAGGGTTGTCTAAAATAAACTCCATAAAACCGGACGTGGTGCTTTTAGACCTGCGCATGCCTGATATGGATGGAATTGAAGTATTACAGGCTCTGAATCAGCAAGATATTACTATTCCGGTAATATTAATCACAGCATATGGAAACACATCCAACACTATTAAGGCCATGAAATTAGGTGCATTTGACTATATAACAAAACCCCTAAAACTGGATAACCTTTTAGCCACGGTTGAAAAGGCTGCCGATACTACGGAATTGTCCCTGGAAGTTGAAGAAAAAGAAAATGACTATGAGGTTGAATCTGACAGCATGATTGGTATGTCCCCTATTATGCAGGACGTGTATAAGACCATTGGTAGGGTTGCGGACAGTACAGCCACGGTATTAATTAGGGGTGAAAGCGGCACGGGAAAAGAGTTGGTGGCCCGGGCTATTCATTTTAACAGTAACCGGAGTAATTCATCCTTTATCAAGATTAATTGCGCTTCTATTCCGGAAAACTTATTGGAAAGTGAACTCTTTGGCCATGAAAAAGGAGCTTTTACCGGAGCGTCCACCAGAAAACCCGGTAAGTTTGAACTGGCCCATAAGGGAACATTATTTTTGGATGAAATTGGCGAAATGGCACCTGCCACCCAGGCCAAGCTACTACGTGTACTGCAAGAGATGGAATTTGAGCGGGTTGGCGGAACCGAGCCCATAAAAGTGGATGTAAGGATAATTGCTGCAACCAATAAGAACCTGGAAGATTCAATAGACCAGGGAGAATTCCGAGAAGATCTCTTTTACCGGCTAAATGTGGTGGAAATTTGGGTACCCCCACTACGAGAAAGAAAAGAAGATATTCCACAGTTGGTGGAACACATATGCTGCCAATACAGTAAAAAGTATAGTAAACCTGTTACCGGACTTTCCCCGGATGCCCTCGAAGTGCTAAAAAGATACGACTGGCCGGGAAATATACGGGAATTGAAGAATGTTTGTGAGAGGGCTATTTTAATGTCGGGCGGGCCGGTAATTACGGTGGATGACCTGCCAGTAAACTTATACAGCCGTAAAGGCCTATATACAACCAAACCGGGAGCTTCCCTTAAAGAGATAGTGGCTGAGGTTGAAAGGGAAGTCATACTAAAGGTATTGGAAGAACACAAATGGAACCGTTCAGCAGCGGCGCAGGCACTAAAGATGAATAGAAGCTCTTTTTATATGAAACTTAAGGACTTAGGGATATTGGATTAAGTATCTATTAACATATTAGGCAATAATGCCAATATTAGTGACACATTTAAAATCCTAATATTGTTTCACAAAGGGGTATGCTCCCCTCAGGTGGTGAAGTAATTATAAAATATAAATGCTGGTATCTTTATATCTTGAGATGCTGCGATAACAGCCTGTACACTGGTATTACCCTGCACATACATAAGAGAATGCAGGACCACAAAACGGGTCATGGCAGTAAGTACGTGCGCTCACGGCTTCCATTCACACTGGTGGCCTGGTGGCTCTTTAAGGCCTCTAAAAGTGATATTAGCATGATTGAGCGTCAAGTGAAATCGCTGCCCGGACCCAAAAAGCGATTACTGGTAAAGGACCCTTCCCTTTTATTCTATTACTGTGGCAGCCCGGGTGAAAGTATTAACCTATTGGGAAGAAAAATTTAGATAGATCCCATTTATGCATTACCCTTACTTATAGGTCTCATTGACAATTCTTTCTTGATAAAACCTCCAAGCCGTGATATTATTAGCCCAGACATCAAGCGGTAGGATATTTAAATTGCTTACATGAAGAACAATCATTATAAATTGTTATACTTGGAGGTGATTACTTATGACTAAAACCAAACAAATTTGTCCAATTTGCGGTTCGGAGTTGACTGAACAGAACGTTGCCCGGAAATACTGGTTGCACAACAAGCCTTTGCGATTGGATTATGCAGGCAGGGTAACATGCCAGAAATGCATGGAATGGATCGAAAATACTGAATGGGATTAAATCTACCTTGCTTAAACGTATTTACCGGGCCCGCCTTAAAAGAAAGGCGGGCCCGGTAAATTTAATTTCTGAAACAACAAGTTATTCCCAAATTATTCAATCTTAAAACTTCTATCTGTTTTTTTGCCTTTTCTCCCTTAGGAATTTCCTCATGTTTTTCATTCCACCCGTACCATTAAACATTTCATTAATCTTTTCTCTTTCAATCATTTTTGAATTTCAGGCCATCATACTTTGCAAACCATTCATCGAGCTCTGCTAAGAACCAGGGGGACTGGTTTAAGAACCCCCATGGTTGCAATTCTAAACCCTTGATATTAAAAGGATAAACTATTTATGT